>Ga0163152_10000133_pt1 | contig 121274 bp, 117 predicted proteins | sample OliLakLV19MP8IB2_FD_148635 | JGI IMG/M metagenome (GOLD analysis project Ga0163152, IMG submission 148635) | Freshwater microbial mat bacterial communities from Lake Vanda, McMurdo Dry Valleys, Antarctica - Oligotrophic Lake LV.19.MP8.IB-2 | ecosystem: Environmental > Aquatic > Freshwater >...
ATCGGAGCGACTGACAGGCGCGCTGCTCGACCGGCTCACCCATCACGTCCACATCCTCGAATTCAACGGCGACAGCTTCCGCCTGAAACATTCAAAAGCCCGTCGCCGCGCGGCCGCGCAGACCGAGCCGCCGCCGGAGCCCGCCTTCGATCCTGAAACCGGCGAAATCCTCGACCCCTGAGCTTGCTCAATATCGCCGCCGAAACGCAGAGGGCCCCCGATCGGGGGCCCTCTGCGTTAACACCTGCATCCACCGTCAGTGATGTACTTTTACTCCGCCCAAGTGATGTACTTTTGGTCCGGCGTTGACACGCTGGACTTCCATACTCCGGCGGAGCGATTTAGCGAGTGTGTTGCGTCGATCAGTTGAGGCCGCACCGATGTTCTGCCGCGCACCTTAGCTTAAGTCGTCAAAATTTGTCCTCGGCTGGAAGGAGCGGGACGTTCCCTCCAGTTTTGTGAACGGCGCTAGAAGGCCTGACTGTAGCGAACGCCGATCGTACGCGGCTGGATCGGCGCGACATAATATTGCGCACCGCACACGGCGATTTGGCATTCCGTATAGCGATAAAGCTCGCCGCGCTCGTCGGTGGCGTTGCGGATGAAGAAATCGAGGTTGAAGAACTCGGTCTCGAATCCGGCGGACAGATCAAACGACGTGTACGCGGGCAACGATCCGATAATGGCGCTTTCGAACGTGCGCAGATCCTGCGTGGCGCCGGATTGATGTACCACCGCCGCCTGCCAATAGGAGGGGAGATGCATCATCTCGAACTCTTGGCGAATGGTCAGATCGCCTTTGAAGTCGGGCGTGACCGGAAGCTGCGTTCCGGACGGCGCCAAGAGATCGCTATCGGCGGTGGGGCAATCAGTGGTCTGCGTTCCGGCCGGCAAGATGAGCGAGCAATAGTTTTGCAGAATCTCGCCTTGGAGATAAGCGCCCGCCGCCGAGATTGTGAGACCCTCGATTGGGCGCCAGGTGAAATCGGCTTCGATGCCGTAAATACGCGCATCGCCGGCGTTACGGTTTTCCGTCAGGCCGTTTTGACCAAGGAAGGAGAACTGGAAGTCTTGCCAATCTTCTTGGAAGACCGCCGCGTTGAGGCGGAAGCGATTTTGGTTCCACGACGATTTGAAGCCCAGCTCGTAGTTGGTGAGCGTATCTGAATTGTAGAGCGCCTGTTGGAAAATGCGCCTGTTGACGCCGCCAGGCCGGAAGCCGGTCGACCACGTGCCATAGACCATGACGTCTGGCGTGAAATGATACGTGAGATTGACGCTGTGCGTGTTGCCCGTCTCCTCGATGCCGCGATCGAGATTGATGCAAGGCGCGCCGTGATATTCGACAAAGGTGAAGCAGGCCGCTTCGCCCGTTGAGCCGCTGAACCCCGCGCCATAGCCGAAGAAACCGACCAAGGTGTTGTGAGAGCGGAAGGTGCGCAGACCCACAGTGCCGGTCAGCTGATCGGTAAAGTCGAAAGCGAGCTGCCCGAACGCCGCCTCGTCGCGATCAACGCGTTGTTGCGCCGTCAGCCAGATCGTGTCGTCCCAGCCCGGCACCTCGAAGTCATCGAACATCCCAGCAATCGTGTAGCGCTGTTCGATGTCGTGCACTTGGCGCTGATAGAAGAGGCCGCCGACGAAGCGCAGACGGTTTTCACCAGGCGTCGAAATGCGCAGTTCGTGGCTTTCCTTGGTGTAGCGGTCGCGCCCGATAATGCCTTGTGACGGATCGGTGTAGAGTGCGCCGCTCTCATCATACATGTAGTAGCCAGCGAGCGTGTCGTAGAAGAACGAGTAGTCGGAATAGTCGGACTCGGAATCAACCGCGCGGCGCATATAGGCGCCGGTATAGACGAGGTCGAGATTGCCGATCGTGCCGTTAATGGTCAGCGCCGCTTGGTACCAAGAATCATGCGCGCTTTCGGGTAGGAAGTGAGTGACCGCCAGATCGCCGACATTCGGATCGAACGCAAAGATGCCTTCGCTGCGTTGATCTTGCGCCATGATCGTTGGCGTGATTGTCCAGCTATCGTTGAGTTCGATGCGAAGTGCGGCGCGGGCGCCGTACGTATCGAGGGTGTTGTAATCGTCCTGAGCGATGCCTGCGTTGTCGATCGTGCATGAGCCATCGTTCGGACCGGCGTCGCATGTTGGATAAGTACGCGTGCCTTGGACGTTGTCGATATAGCCGCCGTCGTGCTCATTCCAGGCGACGAGGCGAATGGCTGCGCGATTTGACAGCGGGACGTTGATGAAGCCTTCGGCGCCGCCGCTGAGCCCGCCATCACTGATCGAGGAGCCTTCAAGGCTAAAGCCGGCGGAGAAAGCATCGGGGTCCGGCTGATTGGTGATGATGCGCACCGTGCCGGCGAGCGAACTCGCGCCGTAAAGCGTGCCCTGCGGACCGGCGAGCGCTTCCACGCGCGCAATATCGTAGACGTGAATGTCGAGCGCGCCGGTGATGGTCGTGACCGGCTGTTCGTCGAGATAGATGCCCACACTTGGCAAGGGGCCTGAATGGTTGCCGTTATCTCCGCTCGCGACGCCGCGCATGAAAGTGCGCGCAAAGCCCGGGCCGATGGACTGGTAAGAAAGGCTCGGCAGATACTGAGCGAAGTCGTTGAAGCTGGAGACGTTGAGCTCCTCCAGGCGCTCTTCGCCGAGCGCCTGGATGCTCATCGGCACGTCTTGGAGATCTTCTTCGCGCTTCTGCGCGGTGACGATGATGGTGTCATCGTTCGCGTCCTGCGCCATGGCCGGGGCGATGCTTGTGAGCATCGTTGTGATCATCAAAAAGGGCGTCCACGCGAGGACATTTGCGCCCTTGGACTTCGAGGTATTGGCGATCATGAAGCGCCCCTGCTTTTGCGAATGCACTAGCGGTACTACAGTCCGATGCGGCTGGCTGTTGCGCCAAAGCCTCACTCGTCAGCCTTGAAGGCCTCCGGATAGTCCATGCCCTCTGGCCCGAGGCTTTCCTTGAGAGGCTGTAACCAAGGATCGTATCGGCGCCATTGGTCGACGCCCTCGCGGAAAATGGGTTGGCGCACCTGTTCGGAGCTTGCCGTGCGGACTGGACGGTCTGTCGCGAAGAACTCCAGACACCCGCTCTCGAAGGGGAGGCCGCAATAGGCGAGCGTTCTGCGCACTTGTGCTTCTGTGTCTGCAACGAGGCCTTCGTAGAACACCCGATGCACGCGGCCCGGCGCGACGGCGTCGAAATGCGCCATCAAGGCAAGGTAGTCGCGATAGTAGCGGCCGAGTTCGGTCAGGTCGTAAGTGAAGGTCTGGCCGCGCGCGAAGTGCTGCTTGAACGCCGAAAAGCACGTCGCGACTGGATGGCGGCGCGCGTCAATGATTTTGGCGTTGGGCAGTGCAAGCGCGATCAAACCGACATGCAGCCAATTGTTTGGCATCTTGTCGATGAACAGCGGTTTTGCGCTCCGGCGCTGAATCCGCGTGCGTTCGATATAGCTTTCACCAAGCCCGCGTAGCGCTTCCGGCGAGAGATCGGCCAAGATTGCAGGATACTTAGACGTTTCGTTGCGAAGTTTCTTCTCTCCAAGATCGCGGGCGATCGCTGCAATATCGGGCAATTCCATCGTGCCCTCGATCGCCGAATGGCTCGACAAAATCTGCTCAAGCAACGTCGATCCCGAACGCGGGAGACCGACGATGAAGATCGGATCTGGCGCCTCAGCACCTTGTCCGCGTCGCGCAACCAGAAATTCCGTAGTGAAAAGCGCGCTCGTACGCCGCACCTGTTCGGTGATTTGCTCAGGATCATAAGTGACGAGCGCACGCCGTCTGCGCGCGCCTTCGGCATAGTGCGCAAATGAGTCAGCGTAGTCGCCAGCGTCCTCAAGCGCCTTTCCAAGCGCGAAATCGATGTGGAAGCGATCGTCTTCGCCGAGGTCGCCGGCGTTGAGCGCGGCGCGCATGGCGTCAATTTCGGCGAACGTGAAGCGAAAGGTCTTCAGATTGGCGAGGCTCCAATAGCCATCGCCAAATCGCGGATCGAGCGCGACAGCCTTGCGATACGCCGCGATGGCGCCTGCGGTGCGGCCAGCGGTCTTGAGCGCGTGGCCATAGCTTAGCCAAACTCTAGGTTGCTCTGACCGATCCACGACCAGTTGCTCGTAGAGTTCGATCGCATCTGCGTACTCGCCCAAGCGCGCGAGCGCCGCGGCGGTGAAGTTGCGATAGGTCGCGTTTTCCGGATGCTCTTTCCGCACCACTTCAATCTCGCGCAGCGCTTCCAGCACCTTGCCCTGCCGAAATAAAACGATTGCGTAATTGTGCCGCGCGGCAGCGAAGCTCGGCGCAAGTTCAAGGCAGCGGGCGAGCAGTTTTTCGGCATCGCCATAACGTCCGAGCCGCGCCCCAACTTCGGCGAGCATCCGAATGGCGGCGACATCGGTCGGCATGGTTTTCAAATGCGTGCGCAGCAGCGCCTCCGCCGGCGCGAGCTTGTTTGCGCACAGCGCCAAGGCGGCTTGCATCAATCGTGGATCGCTGGTGGAGGTGCGAATCTGATTGGCGTAGGCGGCGTCGGCTTCCGGAGCGGCGCCGGTGGCGTAGAGCAGATCGCCGAGCGCACCCCATGCGGCTGGATATTGGTCGTTGAGATCTACCGCGTCACGGAGCGCGTTAATTGCTGACTCAACTTCGCCCGCAGCGGCGCAAGCCTGGCCCCATTCATAGCGCGCCTCCGCCCAGCGCGGCTGTTCGCGCGAGAGGGCGTCGAATGTCGCTAAAGCCTCACGCGACTTGCCTTGGCGCTGCAACGCCTTGCCCTTGATTAACCGAGCCTTCGGATGGTGCGGCGCGGCTTCGAGAATGGCGTCCGCCTGTTCGACGGCGAGCTTCGGATCGCGCTGCAGCAGGCGCTCGGCGTGCGCCAGCGCTACATCGAGCGAATCTGTAGAGTGGTCGGACATTTCTTCGATCGCCTCGGCGTGTGCAAACGGATCGCACTTGCGCGTGCGCGTCAAGAGTGATGCCGGCGACGCCAGAGAAGAAGGGGCGCCGGCGCCGGAGTGACGGATCGGTGAGCAAACGGGTGAGCAACTGACGGAGGTCGTCATGCGTCTTCCCATCTCGGTCTGCTCGCGTGCGAAGGTTGCGGGCGCCGCCCGGTCCTTCGCGCTTGAGCAGACGGCGAAGTGGGAAGGGTCTGGCGCGCAACCGGCGCGCCGCGCAACTTCGTCAAAAAATCTCAGTTGGTCACGGGGAACGGCGTCGCTTTTGCGGAGTGCTTCTTGCAACGCGCGGCGCCGGCGCACGCTCGGGTATTGGAGTGGATTGAATGAGAGACGTCGTTGTCGTTGCGATCGGAAGCAGTTGATCAATCAACGCTTCAAAATGGGATACCGTTGGAAGCAAGGCCTTTGCCACAAGGCAATCGTCGCCCATCACGCGGTCACACTCCCTCACCCTCTTCACCCATCCGGACACGGTGGCGCAAATCCCTGGAGCCGGGGCCCTATTCCCGGCGATCCGAGATTTCAAACGTCGCCGAACATTGGGGAATTTTCTCTGTAAATTCCCCTGCAAGCAGGGAATTGCGGGCACTCTATCGGCGGCGGCTGGCGCCGAAAGCCCGATCCGCGCCGCGAGATCCCTGGCGCCCAGTGGCATGCCATTGCTGCCGTATCTCCGTGCTCTATTGGTTGACCACTAGTTTTGTCGCCTTCGCCCTTGGAGACGACTTGGATCGACTTCGGCCTTGGCGGAGCGTTGCGAGTGTTAGCGAAGGGCGGCGAAGTGCGCGCGCTGTTCCGCCCACGAATGCGGCAGTGATTGCGAGATCAGAGCCGTCAGTGTCAGCCCGGGAGGCTGGCGCCCCTCAAGAATCATCTCGACCAGATCCGCGCGAGATAAGTAGTGGCCGACGCCGCCGAAGCCCATGGCGCGGGCCGCCATACGGGTTTGGGCTGTGATCGCGAGCAGGGTCGCGGTCTGGCCGTTCTGAACGATTTGCGCGCTGGCCGGCTGGCCAGATTGCGCCTGGGCGGAAGGGGCGGCGAAAGCAAAAAACGCGCACGCGATTGCGGCAACGGATAACCGGACGATGTGCATGAAGCCCCCAATATTATGCGCCTGCGCGTGGTAGGCGGACGTTTGGCCGCGAGGCAATGATCGCCGCGCCCGCTTTTGGCAAGTGGTTGAAACGGCGCCGCTAAATTCTCGAGCGTGAGCGCGCTGAGCGGCGCTATCCCGGTTGTGCATTGGCCGCTCTGCCGCCATGAAAGTGTCAGGAGATCGGCGTGGCCGAAACGGCAAAGCATTGGGCGGAACAGAGCGAACGCGGGGACGCATGGGGCCCGGCGTTGATGGGTTTCGTCTATCGCGTTCTGGGCCGCACGATCTGCCTGATCGTAATGGCGCCGGTGATCTCCTATTTTTATGTCGCCGGCGCACGTCAGCGTCGCGCGTCGCTCGACTATCTGGCTCGCGTGCGGCGCGTGCAGGGTAAGCCGGGCAACCCGACGCACGTGCATGGCCTCAAGCATTTTTTTGCGTTCGGAGAATCTTTAGTCGACAAGTTCGGCGCCTGGACCGGCAGGATCGATCGCGTCGATGTCGATGCGATCGACGGGAGTAATTTCGATGCGATGCGCAATGACGCGCGTGGGTCTTTGATCATATCCGCGCATGTAGGCGCCACGGAGATCGTGCGCGCTCTGGCGTCGCGCTATCAGCGCCGGCGCATCACCATCGTGATCCACTCCGCTCACGCCAAACACTACAATGCGCTCATCTCGCGCTTTGCGCCGCAGAGCCAAGTCTCGCTGGTGCAGGCCGCCGAGTTCGACATTGCCATTGCGATGTCGCTTTCAGCGGCGATCGAACGCGGCGAGTGGGTCGTCATTATGGGCGACCGCATGCCGGTGCGCCCAACCGAGCGCGGCGTGATCGCCAATTTCCTGGGCGCGCCGGCACAGTTTCCGCCGGGGCCATTCATTTTGGCCGCTGCCTTGCGCTGTCCGGTCTACACGCTCTTCTGCAGCAAGCAGAATGGCCGCCATCGCGTGAGCGTGTCGCTGCTCTCCGACGGAGTGTCGCTAGGGCGCCGTAACCGCGACGCCGCACTCTCGGCGCAAGTGCAGCAATATGCCGGCGCACTGGAGGCTCTGGTGCTGTCGGCGCCCTACCAATGGTTCAATTTTTATGATTATTGGGCCGACGGGGTAGGGATGGAACGCTCATAAGTGGCGAATTCTATTGAGATTGGCGGACGCGATCTAACCATCGATGAGGTGTGGCGGCTTGCTCAGGGCGAGGCCCAGCCGCGCCTCAGCGATGCTGCGCTTGCGCGCGTGGCGACATCGGCGGCGCACGTCGACGCGATGCTTGCGCGAGACGGCGAAATCTACGGCGTCACCACCGGCTACGGCGATAGCTGCACGACCAACGTGCCGCGGGAGCTCGTCGCCGAACTCCCCTTGCATCTGACGCGCTTCCACGGCTGTGGCCTGGGCCGCGTACTGACGCCCCAGGAAACGCGCGCTGTCATGGTGGTGCGGCTGGCGGCGCTGTTGCGCGGCTGGTCTGGCGTTTCGGTTGAGTTGGTCACCCTGCTGACGGAGATGATGCGCCACGACATCCTGCCGCTTATTCCCGCAGAAGGCTCTGTCGGCGCGAGCGGTGACTTGACGCCGCTCAGCTACATCGCCGGCGCCATGGTCGGCGAGCGCGATGTCTTGTACCGCGGCCGCAAGATGCCGTCGGTGTCCGCGTTTGCGGAGGCGGGGCTGAAGCCGATCACCTTGCGGCCCAAGGAAGCGCTCGCCGTGATGAACGGCACGGCCGTGATGACAGGGCTCGCCGCGCTGGCTTACGTTCGCGCCGAGGGCCTCGCGCGCTTGTCGTCACGGCTGACGGCGATGGCGTCGATGGCGCTGTTGGGCAATCCAAGTCATTTCGATCCACGCCTGTCGCTAGCAAAGCCGCACCCAGGGCAGGGCCGTGTCGCTGCACGCATTGCGTCCGATCTCGCCTCGTTCGCGCGTTTGCATGAGCCGTCGCGTCTGCAGGATCGCTATTCCATTCGTTGTGCGCCGCACGTTGTTGGCGTGCTGGAAGACATGTTGGCGACGCTGCAGCGGATGATCGAGACGGAGATCAACAGCGCCAACGACAATCCGTTATTCGATCCCGAAAGCGGCGACGTGCTGCACGGGGGGCACTTCTATGGCGGGCACATCGCCTTCGCGATGGACAGCTTGAAGAACCTCGTCGCCAACCTTGCCGACCTGATGGACCGCCAATTCGCCCTGTTGGCGGACGCCCGTTTCAACAATGGGCTGCCGTCCAATCTGTCAGGGGCCACGGGCGCGCGCGCGGCCATCAATCACGGGCTGAAGGCGTTACAAATCGCGGTATCGGCTTGGACGGCTGAAGCGCTCAAAAACACAATGCCGGCAAGCGTCTTCTCGCGCTCAACCGAGTGCCATAACCAAGATAAGGTCTCGATGGGCACGATCGCGGCGCGTGATGCGATCCGGGTGCTGGAGTTGACCGAGCAGGTCGCCGCGGGCCACGTGCTGGCGTGCGGCCAAGCGCTCAAGCTGCGTCTCGCCAGCGGCGAGATCACCAGTGCGATGACCCCATCGGGGGTGTTGGCCTTGATGGAGCTTGCGCCGCTGGTCGAAGAGGATGCGCCGCTGGACAAGGTGCTCACCGCGCTGACCGAGGCCATCGCGCAACGGCGATGGCGGCTCGATTGGCCCGATGACGCGGAGAAGGCGGAATGAAGGCGATTGTCAGCGCTTCCGCCGAAGCGACGCCCCAATTCTATGATCTTGATCCGATGAACATCGTTTGGCACGGCCACTACCCGCGCTTCTTGGAGCTGGGGCGCGTGGCGGTGATGAAGCGGATTGGCTACAACTATCAGGAGATGGTCGAATCCGGCTTTGCCTGGCCGATCATCGATCTGCGCATGCGATACGCGAGGCCGATGCGGCTCGACAAGACGGTGAAGGTCACCGCGGGGATTGTGGAATGGGAAAACGCGCTCAGGATCACGTATTCGATCGTGGATGCAGAGACGGGCGAGCGCGTGATGCGGGCGAGTTCGTCGCAGGTGGCGTTGGCGATTGGCACGTTCGACATGCTTTGGGTCACGCCGCCCGTGTTGCGCGAAAAGCTTGCGCCGTTCTTGCCGCGCTCTTCGTAACCTCCGCGCCCGCGTTTGCGGTGTGCATCGAACCGAACGCGCTGCCGGTTGAATACGGCGCGATGTCGTTCACGCAAACGCGTCACCTGAACGGTGTGCGCGCGCCGCTCGTGTCGCGCGGTCAAGCGGTGATCGCCGCCGAGCGCGTGGATTGGCGCGTTACCAGCCCCCTTTCGATTCTCACCACGATTACGCCCACTGGCATCACGCAGACCGTCGAAGGCGGCCGCCCGCAACGCGTCAGCCCGCAAGGCGGCGGCGATTCGTTCTTATCGAGCGCAGGCCTTTTCAACTTGCTGGTTGGCGATTTCACATCGCTCAACACGCATTACACGATTGCCCGCGGTGCGCCTGGTGCAGGCGGCGCGTGGACGCTGGTGCTGACGCCGCGCGCTGCCGCGATGAGCAGATTTGTATCGGCGATCGAGGTCGGCGGCTGCACCCGGGTTGAAAGCGTCGAAGTGCGGCAAGCCAACGGCGACCGGATGGAAATTGCTTTGACGCCGGCCGAGGGCTAGACGCGCGTGCGCGGCTGGGGGGCCGTTCTCTGCGTTCTTTGGTGTTTGGCCGCTTGCGCTATCATTGGCGTGCGGGTGCAGAGCGCGCGCGCGTTCGACAGCGATATCCAGAACCTGCTCCCGCAAAACGCGCTTGAACCGACGATCCGCGCCGCCATTGCCGACGCCAGCAGAGTCGCGTCGCAACGTGTCGCGGTTCTCGTGTGGGGAGAAGATCCCGCGCGGACCGATGAAGCGGCCGCGGACTTGGAGCGCTCGTTGGCCGAAGTCGGCCTCACGCCAGATCGCACCGACGGTGAGGCGCTGGGCCGCTGGTTGTTTGCGAACCGCAATGCGCTGATGTGCGCGGCGAACCCTGCGGATTTCGATCCGGACGCCGTCGCGCGCCAGTCGCAAGTGATGCTTTATGCGCCGCTCGCGCCGATCTCCGGCGAGATGCTGGTTCGAGATCCATTTCTTCTGACGTTGCAGCTGAGCCAATGCCTTGCGCCGCCATCGGCCGGGTACGTGAGCGATGGCGTGCTGATCTCTGGCGCGCTGGGTGACTCGGCATTTCGCATCGATGTTCAGGACCAGGTCGTGCCTGCGTACGAAGCTTGGAAGGCGCGTTGGCCGGACGTTCAGGCGGCGCGCGCGGGCGCGGTGTTTTTCGCTGAAGAGGGCGCACGGCAGGCGCGCCGCGAGATCGCTTTGATCGGCGGCGTGTCCGGGATCGTCATCTTGGCGCTGCTGTTCGTGTGCTTTCGCAGGCCAGAGGCGATCGTTGGCACGCTGGCGGTGACGGCGGCGGGCGGCGTGGGCTCGTTGGCGGCGGCGTTTTTGGTGTTTCCGAGCGTCCACGTCTTGGTGTTCGTGTTTGGCACGGCGTTGATCGGCGTCACCTCCGACTATGCGCTTCATTATTTGGCCACCGGCCCGCAAACCGGATGGGCGCCGGCGGCGGAGCGCGTGAAGCGCGTATCGCGGCCGTTGGCCGTATGTGCGCTGGCGACGGCTTTGGGGTTCGCGAGCCTCGGCATATTCGGCGTTGCGATCTTCAATCAGGTCGCCGTGTTTGCTGTCGCCGGCATTCTCACCGCTTGGTGGTTCACGATGACGGTGCTGCCGCTCATGGATTTGCGCGCGCGTAAGCCTGAGGCGATGGCGGCTTGGTGGGCGAAATTGGAAGCGCCGTTTCTGGCGTTCAAGTGGAAACCGGCGTGGTCCTGGGTCGGCGCGCTCGTCCTGTTGTCGACTATCGGTGTCGGGGTTGCACGGTTCAGCGTGCTTGATGACGTGCGTCAGTTTCAACCGAGGTCGGCGCAGCTTGCGGCGGAAGAACAACGCGTGCGCGAGGCTGTGGGCTTCAGCGCGTCGCCCAGCTTTTTGCTTTCGTATGGCGCTGACGCGAACGAGGCGCGGGCGCGCGAAGAGACGATATTGTCGCGCTGGCCGGAGGAGGCCGTGCGTGACACGCTGGCGCTCAGCCGCTTTGATCCGTCGGCGTCCCGCCGCGTGCAAAACGAAGCGGAGGTGCGTGCAAGGCTCTACCAGCCGTACCTTGCGGCGCGGGTCCAGGAATTAGGGCTGATGCAAGTTGAGCCGTTCGCGGCGGTGGAGTCGCCGCCGCTGCCGGCGCTCATCGCGGATCTCGAAGGCGAAGCAAACGGCGTGCATTACCTCGTTGCGCCGCTCGGGGCCGTGGCGGCGGAGCAACAGGTCGCGGGCGAGGGCGCGCGGATTGTCGATCCTGCGTCGCGGTATTCGCAGGCCTTCGCTTCGTTCCGCGCGCTGGCGGCTTGGGCTGTGGCCGCTGCTTTTGCGGTGTGTATGTTGATCGTGCTGGCGCTTTATCGGACCTGGCGCGCGCTGGTGGTGTTGGTCGCCCCAGCGGTGGGCGTGGCGATGGCTGTGGCGGTCCCCGCAGCTTTCGGCATGCCGATCTCGTTTTTCTCGATTGCTGCATTGTTTGTCGTGATCGGAACGGGCATCGATCACTCGGTCTTCCTGTTCGAGTCTGCGGAGACCGATGGCGAGGCGAAAGAACTTGTGGTTTTCCTCGCCGCGTTGACGACAATCTTGTCGATGGGGCTGATGGGATTTAGCGGGACCTACCCGGTGGCGAGCTTTGGCGTCGCCGTGGCAGCGGGTGTTACGGCAGCGTACTTGATTTCGTTCGTGCCGGTGCGGGGGAGACGTGGGCGTGCAGACGAGCAAAACTGATGTCGTCATCATAGGGGCGGGACCGGCTGGGTCTGTCGCCGCCGCTCTGTTGGCGAACAAGGGTTATAAAGTCGAGGTGATCGAACGCGCGCACTTTCCGCGCTTCTCGATCGGCGAGAGCCTGTTGGCGCAATCGATTGAGTTGTTGGATCAGGCCGATTTGTTGGAGGACGTCGCGGCGCACGGCTTTCAGTTCAAGGATGGTGCGGCGTTCCATCTGAACGGCGAGACCACGGCGATTTATTTTCCCGACAAAAGCGCGCCAGGCCCGGACACGACATTCCAAGTGATGCGCGCGGACTTCGACTCCATCCTCGCCGAAGGCGCGGCAAAGAAAGGCGCCACCATCAGCTTTGGTCAGGAGGTGATCGGCTTCGAAAGCGACGCGAACGGTGCTGCGGTCACCGTCAAGGATGAGCAGGGCGCGCAGCGGCGGATCGAGGCGCGCTTTGCGCTGGATGCGAGCGGCTTTGGACGCACGCTGAGCAAGATGTGTAATCTGGAGACGCCATCGGACTTTCCAGTCCGGCGCGCCGTATACGGGCAAGTCGTAGATCACATCAGCGATCCGAGTTTTGATCGCAACAAGATCCTGGTCTCGATCCATCCCGACAACCGCGAGATTTGGTATTGGCTGATCCCGCTGAAGGACGGCATTTCCTCGATCGGCGTTGTCGGTCCGCAAGAGACGATCGAAAACGCCGGCGCGAACGATCACGAGCGCTTGTGGAATTTGATCGCGGCGATCCCGTACAAAGCGCAAGTGCTGAAGGACGCGGAGGTCTTCCGACCCGCCGCGACCATTGTCGGCTACGCCTGCAACGTGAAGAGCCTGGTTGGCCCGAGCTACGCACTGCTCGGCAACGCGGCAGAATTCCTTGATCCGGTGTTCTCATCGGGCGTGACCATCGCGCTCAAGTCGGCGCACTTGGCGACCAATCTGATCGACCGAGGGTTTAAGGGCGAAGAGGTCGACTGGGAGCGCGAATTCTCGCAGGAGCTCTATGTCGGCATCGACACGTTCCGTGAGTGCGTGGACGCCTGGTACACAGGGGCGCTGCAGCGGATTATTTTCGGCCGGCCGAAAGAGATGACCGACATCACACGTCAGCTGACATCGGTACTCGCCGGCTATGCATGGGATCGCGAGAACATCTTCGTGAAATCACCCAAGCGCACAATGCGGACGGTTGAGGAATGGTGCGCGCGCTAACCCTCGCACTGCTCGCCCTCGCTTCGGGCTGCGCGTCGACAGCGGATGTCGCGACGCCGAGCGCACACATCGCCGAGGGCGTCGTGCTGACGCTGCCATTGCCGCCGGCCTACCCGGACACGCGGACGATCCTGCAGACGGGTTACGCGCGGTATGGCGATCACGACGGCGCGTTTGAAGCAGTGCTTTCGCTCGCGCCGGAGCGCACGGAAATCGTGATGACCATGCTCGGCGGCCCGCGTTTGGCGACGATCGTGTGGGATAGCGTGGGCGTCCGCGCTGAGCGTTCCGCGTTCGCGCCGGACAACGTTCCGGTCGAAAATATCCTAGTCGATATCTTCATCACCGTGTGGCCACCGGCGCTCGTCGAGGCCGCGCTGCCGGAAGGGCTGGTGCTTACCGTCAATGAAGCGGGTCAGCGCACCATCCGGCGCGGGGATGAGGTGCTGATGACAGTAACGCCGGACCCCGAAGATGCCGCGCGGGTCTCGATCCGCAACAATGCCTTGGGCTATGAGGTCGTTATTGTCAGCCAGAGCGTCGAGCCGTGAGCGCTGAAATCTTCATCGTTGATTATTCGGTCGTCTGCGCGCTTGGCCGTGGGAAGGCCGCGGTGGCGGCGAACCTGTTTGCCGCGCGCCCTCAAGCCGTCGGCGATAGCGCCGTGCTGACGGACGGCCGTGTTGTGCCTGTCGGTCGCGTAAGTGATGTACTGAACGCGCGGGCGGACGAAACGCGCACGAACCAGATTCTCGCGCTCTGCTACGCGTCGCTCGCCCTGGCTGTGGAAGCCTCTAAAGCGCGCTACGGCTCTGACCGCGTGGGCGTTGTCATCGGCACATCGACATCAGGCATCGGCGAAGGCGGCGAAGCGCTGAAGCAGTGGCGCGCAAGCGGCGCCTGGCCGAGCGGCTTTTCGCTGGCGCCGCAACAGCTCGGCGATTCGGCGCGCTTCGCGGCGCGGCTCTCCGGCGCGCAAGGGCCTTATTATGTCGTGTCGACCGCGTGCACGTCAGGGGCGCGGGCGTTGGCCACGGGTGCGCGTCTCATCCGTGCGGGATTGTGCGACGCCGTATTATGCGGCGGCGCGGATTCGTTGTGCGAGCTGACGCTGAACGGTTTCGCTGCTTTGGACTCGCTCTCGGATGTCGTTTGCAATCCGATGAGCGCGAACCGCAATGGGTTGAACCTGGGCGAAGGCGGCGCGCTTTTTTTGCTGAGCAAAGAAGCGGGGCCGTTCAGGTTGGCGGGCTGGGGCGAAAGCGTGGACGGGCACCACATGTCGGCGCCAGACCCGGAGGGCAAAGGCGCCGAATTCGCCATGCGCGCGGCGCTGACGATGGCGCAGGCGAAATCCGACGCGATCGATTTCGTCCATCTGCACGGCACCGCAACTAAGCTCAACGATTTGATGGAAGCGTCCGTGATCGAACGTCTTCTCGGATTGGAAATACCGTGCGCATCGACCAAGCCGCTCACCGGGCACACGTTGGGCGCCGCGGGCGCAGTGCAAGCGGCGTTGTGTCTGTTGGCGATGGAGCGAGGACAAATGCCGCCGCATGTGTGGGACGGCGCACGCGATCCGGAGCTGCCGCAGATCCGGCTGACGCAACCTGGTGAAACGAAGGCGCTGAAGCGCGTGCTGAGCGCCAGCTACGCCTTCGGCGGCAATAACGCAGCGCTTGTCTTGGAGGCGGCATGAGCACGTTTCCCCCCATCGAGGAATTGGTTCCGCATCGGCAGGGCATGCTGCTGCTTGATCGCGTCATCTCCTTTGAAGGCGACGTGGTGCGCAGTGAAGCGACGGTGCGGCCGGACAACATCTTCTTTCAACGCGGACGCGGCGTGCCTGCCTATGTGGGCTTCGAGTTCATGGCGCAGACAATCAGCGCTTCTGACGGGCTGAGGCGCCGTGACAAAGGCAAGAAGCCCGCGATCGGATTGCTGCTCGGTTGCCGCAGATATTCCGCGGCGCGGCCATTCTTCGTCGAAGGGGAGACGGTGACGATCGAGTCCAGGTCCCTTCTGGGCGAGGAGGGCATGGCGTCCTTCGACTGCCGCATCTTCGATGCAGTCGGCGCGGAATTGGCGAACGCGGTGATAAATGTCTACCGTCCCGCCGATCCAGAAGCGTTTTTGCGGTCGCAATTATGAGCGTGCAAGAAAACGGCAAAAGACCGGTGCTCGTCACCGGCGCCAGCAAGGGGATTGGCCGCGCCGTTGCGCTGCGCATCGCCGCGCTCGGCCATCCGGTTACGGTACATTTCGGCGGCGATCGCGCGGGCGCCGAGGCGACGGCACAAGCGATCGCTGACGCCAACGGCGTGGCCGATGTGATCGGCTTCGACGTGCGTGATCGCGCGGCAGTGCGTGCGGCGCTTGAGAAAAAGATGGAGAGCGGCGCGTTCTGGGGCGTTGTGCTGAGCGCCGGGATCACGCGCGATAATGCATTTCCCGCCATCGATGGCAGCGACTGGGACGATGTTCTCCGCACTAATCTCGACGGCTTCTACAATGTTGTGCATCCGCTCACGATGCCGATGATCCGCCGGCGCGACGGCGGACGGATCGTGGCGATTGCCTCGGTGTCCGGCGTGGTCGGCAATCGTGGGCAGGTGAACTATAGCGCTTCGAAAGCCGGGCTGATTGGCGCCACTAAGGCGCTGGCGGTGGAATTGGCCAAGCGCCGGATCACAGTCAACAGTGTGGCGCCGGGGCTGGTCGAGACGGCGATGAGCGGCGATATTCCTGCCCAGATCATCGAGGCGATCCCAATGCAACGCATGGGAACGGTCGATGAGGTGGCTGCAACGGTTGCGTTTCTTTTCTCGCCGGAAGCGGGCTACATCACGCGCCAGGTTATCGGTGTAAATGGGGGGTTGGTTTGACGCGCCGTGTCGTTGTCACCGGTATGGCCGGAGTTACCGCGCTTGGCGGCGAGTACGCCGAGATCGAGCAGCGCATGCGCGCCGGCGAGACCGGCACACGCTACATCGAGGAATGGGACCAACTCGGTGACCTGACCTGCAAGGTTGGCGCGCCGGCGGATTGGTTCAAGCACGAGGGCTTTTATCCGCGTCAGAAGATGCGCTCGATGGGCCGCGTTTCCGTCATGGCGGTGGATTCGACCGAGCGCGCGCTGAAGCAAGCGGGTCTGTTTGAGGATCCGGTGCTGAAATCCGGACGCGCCGGTGTGGCCTGCGGCTCCTCGTTCGGATCGACGCCGCCGATCCGGGATTTCGTGGCGTTCCTGGAAACCGGCAAAGCCGGCGCGCTGAACGCGACCAGCTACATCCGCATGATGGCGCATACGACGCCGGTGAACATCTCGGTGGTGTTTGGCCTGACGGGACGCGTGATTACGACGTCGTCGGCTTGCACGTCGGGCTCGCAGGGCGTGGGCTACGGCTTCGAGACCATCCGCAACAATCAGGCCGACATCATGATCGTCGGCGGTTCGGAAGAGTTTTGCCCCAGCATGGCGATGGTGTTCGACCGTTTGTACGCAACCAGCGCTGGCGCTAACAAAACGCCGAGGCAGGCCAGTAAGCCGTTCGACGCAACGCGCGACGGATTGGTTGTAGGCGAAGGCGCGGGCTTTTTGATCCTGGAAGAGCGCGAGCATGCGCTGGCGCGGGGCGCCAAACCGCTCGCGGAAGTTACCGGCTACGCGACAAACGCCGATGGCGCGCACATCTCGCACCCCGAGCAGACCACACAAGCGCGCGTCATGCGCGAGGCGCTGGCGGTCGCAGGCATAGATACGGGCGCGCTCGGTTTCATCAGTGGCCACGGCACCGCGACGGTTGCGGGCGACGTGGTGGAAAGCGCGGCGACGCGGGAAGTGTACGGCGATAAGGTCCCGTTCCACACGCTCAAGGGGCATTTTGGCCATTCACTCGGTGCGTGCGGCGGCATTGAGGCGTGGTTGGGCGTCGAGATGCTGCGCTCAGGATGGATCGCGCCGATTGCCAACTTCCGCGAGCGCGATCCGCGCTGCGCGGAACTGGATTATGTCGGCTTGGGCGGGCGGAAGATCGATGCTGAGTATTTCGTATCGAACAATTTCGCGTTCGGCGGCGTGAACTCGTCGCTGGTCTTCGCCCGAACAGACTAAAGCAAGGCTGGGGGACGCTTTGACTGATCCAATCACATTCGCGCTCGCGGTGTTGGCCTTGCTCGCCACGCCAGGGCCGACCAACACGCTGCTTGCAACGTCGGGTGCAGCGGCGGGCTTCAAGCGCTCGTTGCCGCTGATTGCTGCCGAGATGCTCGGCTACATGATCTCCATCACGCTATTGGCGTTGGTGATCGGACCATTCGTGCGTGCGTCGCACGAACTCAGCATAGCGCTCCGCATTTTGTGTGCGCTGTTCCTCTTCTACTCGGCGTGGAAGCTTTGGCAGGAGGGGGCGGCGGCGATCACGAGTGATCACCCTGTGAGCTTCCGCCGTGTGCTGATGGCAACGGGGCTCAATCCCAAAGGCATCGTGTTCGCTTTCGTGATCGTGCCTTACCTGTCGCACGGCCAAGTGGCGCCTGCACTGCCCTATATGGGCGCGTTGTTGGGTTTCATTGCGGTCGTTGGCAGCGCGTGGATCGCGGGCGGAGCTGCGTTGCGGGCGGGCGCGAGCGCGACGATCGGCACTGGCTTGGCGCGCCGGGCGGGCGCTCTCGTCCTATGCGTGTTCGCGACGATAATTACTGGCTCGACGTTTACCGCTTAGCGCCGCCGATCTCGCCTTCAGACGCGCGAATGTCACCGAAGATGTAGGCGAAGGTCACGCGACCCTCTGCGTTGCGCTTGAGCTTCAGAATGACCGCATTGCCCGGGATGAGGATGCGGCGAAACTTGAGCCGCTCCAGATTGGCGTCGGGTGGCCATATCCCCCAAAGTTTCTGCGCGATGAGCATGGCCAAATGCGCCTGCGCCACGCCCGGAAGGATGGCTTGATCGTCGAAGTGGCCCTGGAAGAAGATTAGCTCGGGCGGCAGCGTGAACGCGATATCGGCTTCCGTATCTGTTTGCGTGCGAACGTTCAGATCGAGCGCGTCAAGCGGATCGCCGGTGTTGAAGAGGGTGCGGAGCGTTGAAAGCACGCGCTTGCCTTGGCTGTCGGTCGGCACAGAGTCAACAAAGCGCCAGTGTTTCGGCCGTTCTGGCGGCTCAAGTGTTTCGGCCGAGGCTGTGCGGAGATGGCGCGAGAGTCGGAACGCGCCCAACGCCTCAAGCTGGCGCTTTCCGGCGTCTGTGAGGACGACGACAGCGGCGAGGGCGCCGCGGCGCTCGGGGAGTGTCAGCGCGGCTGCGGCCTCGATTTCGGGCAGCCCAACGAGCGTCTCTTCAATGCGCGCGAGAGAGACGCGCTTGCCATCGATCTTAGCAACGCGGTCACCGCGCGGGCGGAGGCGAAAGCTGCCATCGCTCGCGAGTTCTACGACGTCACCGGTGTCGAGCGGCGCATCGTCCTGCAGGTAAGGTGAGCGCACGATCAGGGCGCTCTCTTCGCCAGCGCTGACGGTGATGGCTGGAAACGGCGTCCAAGCGGCATCGGGCGTTGTTTGTCGCCGCCAGGCGATGCCGCCGGTCTCAGTCGAGCCTAGAACCTCGGTCGCTGGCAGGCCGAATGCAGCGATGCAGGCTTGCGCCGCCTTCGCGTCGAGCAGCTGGCCCGAGGAGAAGATGAGCGCCGGTGGTGGCGTGAACAGATCGACGCGCGGAGGTAAGCGAGTGAGATGTGCGGGGCTTGATATCAAGGTCGCGCCAGCGAGCCTGCCCTCGAGGTCTTCCCAATAGGTCGCGGCGATATCGTCCGACGTCCGGCCGGACATGAGCGGCCACATGATTCGAAACAGCATGCCGTAAATGTGCTGGTGCGACACGGTGGCGATGACGTGCCCTGCTTCGCTCGCCCAGAGGGACTGAAGCGCGCGCGCCTCAATCTCAAGCCGTGAGAGATTTTTCTCCACTCGCTTTGGCGCGCTGGTGGAGCCGGATGTGAATAGAACGAGCAGTGGATCGGTGTTCGCGATGTCGAGCGCGCGTTCTTCCGTTGCGTTGTCAAAGGCGGTGTCGTTGATCAGCGCGCCCGCGGTGCAGCCCAGTTCGGCGAGATAGCTCTCCTGTGCGTGTGCAGGCAGCGCGATTTCCTTATCCGCAGCGGCGCCCGCAAGGACGCCCGCGAGAAAGCGCGCGGCGGACAACGTATGGAGAAACATCGGCCCATCGATGTTTTGCACACGCGGCGCCACGTGCGCGGCCATGGCGCGCACGTGGCCCGCAGTGACCCAGCCGCCGTCGCGTGCGAACAGGCGTTGCTCGGCCTCCGCGCGCAGCACCGTTTCGATAAGCGCCGTCATTCCGTGTTTCTAGCGCGTCTGAAGAAGGGTCGCACCAACATCTCGCAAACGATTAGCGCGCCGATGCCAACGTAGGCGATCAGGCCGTTATAGAGTGTCCACGTCGTCCAGTTGGCGTAGAGTGCGGTCCAGACCGCGATGGCGCCGTTGATGGCGAAGAAGCCGACCCAGATCCACGTCACCGCGCGCGTGTAGCGTACGCCGCTTTCGGGCAGATCGGGTTCCATGAGACGCGCGAAGCGTTCGATCATGCTGGGCGGGCGCCAGAGCGTGCGCGCGAATGTGATGAGCATCGCCGCGTTCATGAACGCCGGGTAGAGCCGCACCGAGAGCTCCGGGTCTATCAGCGCGACAAACGCGAGCGCGGCGGCGACGAGGAGAAGGCCCCAGGTAAGGGACCCAGGCACTTTGTTCTGAAGTCCAAGCAGGCTCCGCAGCAGCAGCAGCGCGCCGAGACCAATCAGTACCCAGCCCGGCCCGAAGGCGCGCACTGAAACCGCGGCGACAATGGGGTAGAGGATCGAGACGCCGGCAAAGAGAACGACAGAGGCGTCAATTTTGCGCATGCATCTTTTGGGCGAGGTTGAGCACGTCGTCGATGGTGCGAACCGATTTGAAATCGTCGGGCTCAACCTTGCGGCCGGTGATCTCTTGCAAACGAACCATCAGATCGATCGCGTCAATCGAATCGAGGTTGAGCTTATCGACCAAATCAGCCTCGGGCGTGATCAGGTCACGCGGGACGTCGAATGCGGTCGCGAGATAGTCCGCGATTTGGGAATAGATGGCCTTGCGATCCATGGTCGATCTCACTGCGTCTTTTCGTGTTGCGCGACGAAAGCCACCAGGGCGCGGATCGTCTGGAAGTGGCCGCGCAGTTGCTTATCTTCGGAATCGATCTTGATTTTGTACCGCTTCTGAAGCGCGACGCCAATCTCCAGGGCGTCGATCGAGTCCAGCGCCAAGCCGGTGGTTCCAAACAGATCCTCATCCGAGGAGATGTCCTCGGGAGAGACATCCTCCAGGTTCAGGATGTCGATAAGCAGGGCTTTCATCTCGGCTTCGGATGGTGCGGTCATGCGACGAGCGTTTCCTCTATTCGGCGTTCTACCTTGGCGCACAGGCGCCGGACGGCGATGGCGGGTTCACCCAAATCACCTCCTGTGTCGATCAGTTCATGCACGCGGATCACCCAATGCGGGCGACTCGGCGGGATCTTGTACCAGGGCTCGCCCTTGAGCAAAGTCGGCGGGTTGCACGTTACCGTCACCAACCGCAGTGGCGCTTGCGAACGGAGCGCGATGTAGGCGAAGCCGCGCTGGTACTTGCGCTTGCCGTTGACTGGCGTGCGCGAGCCTTCCGGAAAGATCACCAGATTGTTGCCGGCCTTCAGCGCATCGACACAATCGTCGAGCAGCGCTTCGGGGTCGCCAGTGTTAGCGATGTAGTTGGCGGCGGTGACCACGCCGCGCATGAACGGATTATTCCAAACCCCTGCCTTCACCACGCATTGCGTGCGCTCCATCAGCGACATGATGAAAACGATGTCGAGGAGCGAGGGGTGGTTGGCGATGACGAGCGTGCCACGGTCGGCGCGCAGAAGCTCGGCGCCGTGAACTTCGTATGAGACGCCGCCTAAGGTCGCCATGATGCCTACGTAAAAGCGCCAGACCGCGTGCACGGTGTCCTGCGCGAACGCCGCGCGCTTAGCGCGATCACGGATCAGCAGGTTGATCAGCGGGAAAACGACGATCGCCAGGAACAGCCCGCCCAGGCCGAACAGAGCGAAGCAAACCGCTGTCACGAGAAGGCGCCAGGTTTGGTCGAGAAATTTCATGCGGCCAACGCGTCCGCGCGCGGTGGCAGCCAGTTGAGGCGCCGGGCGCCGGCAGTGAGGGCGTGAACGATCGCGAGCGCGCCATCACGACCGGGGCCGATGAGGGTCTCGGTGTTCCCATTGTCGCCGGACAACGTGAGTTCAGTGGCAAGGAAGACACCAGGCGAGGCGGTGTCGAACGCGGCGTAAATTTCGGGAAGGCGCTCGTCCGCGTAGATCAGCACGACGGACTGAGCTTCGTTCGTGGCGAGGCGTGCGTATGCCTCCGTCAAGCCGGCGGAAAGCGTCGCGGTGTCGCCGGCGATCGAGATATGGTCGCCGGGCTGATCGAGACAGAGGCTCAACGCGCCCGTCGGCGCATTGTGAACGGACAAGCCGAACAGCGAGGGCGACAATGCTTCGCGCTTTGCGATGTCGGTCAGCAGCGTGACCGTGCTGTGCAAATCGCCGTGCGGGCTGGTGAAGATGACGGGGCAGTGCGGCTTTTTAATCAGGAGCGGCAGCGCCGCGCGCAGCACGGCGCGCGAGAAGGCCGGCAAACGGCGGCGCTGTCCGGCGGGAATGATCGTCTCAGGCGCGGCCACGCCGAAATCCTCCGCCGTTTCGGCAGAGACAATGGCCGCCCAATTGGCGACGTCCAGACCTAGAGACCTCCCCACGGCCCACTCCCAGTTTAGGTTGTATCCTAGTATAAATTCCTTTCATGATCCAAGCGTTGTCCCTCGACGAACCTGTCTATCGCGCGGCGTGCGCCGCTGGCCCGCCTTACGGCAAAAGGCTCGCACGCGCGCTCCAGAGCGTCGCGGCCGAAGAATTGTGCGCAGCGTTGCGCCGCGACACCGGAATAGCGGCGGGGCCGCGGTCCAAGTCGCATAGCCGGGCGGTGGTGGCGGCAGCACTCGTGCGCAGCGGGCAGGTGGGCGTGGACGTGGAGTACCGCGCGCCTGGGCGGCCGATCGACAAGATCGCGCGCTATTTGAGCGGCGCGGATGTCGGCGGTGAGCATGCCGGATATCGGGTGTTCACGTTCCGCGAGGCGTACTTCAAAGCATTCGGCGATTGGCCGGAAAAGGCGATGCTGCGCGAAGTCGCCGGCGTTGAGGACGCTCGCTATCTCGTCGGCGACGGCGTCCATGTTCTGCACGAGGACGCGTACGGCGATTTCGTGCTCACGCTCGTGTGGCGCATCTAGCGATAAGCGATCAGTTTCCAGAGCAATCGGAACGGCGCCTGGATCACGAGGCGAGTGTGCATTAGCGAAATGCGCACATTGTCGGCCAGCATGGCGAAGTTGGAGACGTTGCCGGGTGGATAGATCACTTTTGTCGGTACGTTCACGACGCTAACGCCGTGCCAATGCATGTGCACCGCCATCTCGGTATCGAAGTCCATCCGCCGCCCGATGTCCTCGCGCGCAATGATCGCGGATACGGGCGCGAGTGGGTACAAGCGATAGCCGCACATGGAATCGGCAATATCAAGCGAGGCGGTCTCGACCCATACCCAGAAGTGCGTGATGTAGCGCCCGAACTTGCGCGATTTCGGCACGCTCGCATCGTAGATGGCCTGACCGCAAATGAGCGCAGCGGGGGTTTCCTGCGCCGCGCTGACGAATTTCGGTAGGTCGGCGACATCGTGCTGGCCATCGGCGTCGATCTGCAAGGCATGGCTGAAGCCGCGCGCGGCGGCTTCGCGAAAGCCCTCCAGCATGGCGGCGCCTTTGCCTGCATTTACGTCGAGTCGCAAAACTTGGACGCCGGCGTCTGGTGCGTGCAATGCGGCGATCGCTTTGCGCTCTGGTTCGGCGTTGCCGTCATCGACGATGAAGACAGTCTCGCAATATGATTGCAGCGCCGCCGTGAGTGACGGCAGCGCTGCAACATGTCGGTAACTTGGAATAACCGCGCAGAGGCGCACGGTGCTTAACGCAGTGTGACGACGTCGCCCTTCAGCGCTACGCCGGCCATCAGGAAGCCCGCCGCGCATTGGTACTGCGTCTCGCTCGACCATTCGACGTTGCGCCAGTTCGAGCGCACATTGATCACCGCGTTGCCACCGACCGCGATCGCATGATTGCGCAGCTGCAGCAGCGCCGAGAGCATGACCCACTGACACGATTCCTCAGTGGAGCGGCCGAACTTGCGGGTGCGCAAGGACGTCTGCGCGTCCTCTTCAATAGTGCGGGCGACCGCCGGGTGTGGCGCGTTGCCGAAATAGAAGGTGACGCCGTCGAGCTGAGCCGCGTACTCCGCCCGGGCCGTCACGCCCGAGATTTGATGTACAGTAACAGCGTCGTCGGCGGCGGCAGGGGTGGCCATCAGAACAACCGGAAGCGCTAGCGCCATCGCAATAAGCCGAAGATTCATAGAAATTCCCCCAATACGGGCGTGCCGCCGCTAAAATCCCTCGTTTTGTCACTTCGCATACTTCCTCGAGGCTCGCAACCCTGGTTGGACGATGGCTAGTTCTCCGCTAGCGTGTCCTGCAGAACTCGGGTTCGCCCAGGCGGAGCGCGTAAATTTTCGATCTGTTTGACCAGAATGCGCCAAAGTGGCGTTCGCAGAGGTGAGCCCACAATGAGCCAACGCGTCAGCACCCTTCTCGCGACAGCCACGGTCGCCGCATCATTAATGTGCGGTGCAGGGGAAGCGCGGGCGCAGCTGATTGACGAGGTGCGCGTCGGACTTCTGGACCACGACACTGGTTTCATCGGCAGCAGCAAGGAAGACGGCATCGACCTTGCGATCGAAGCGTTCTCGCAGCCGATCGAGGCGCTCGATTTCATTGGCTCACCGCGCGTTGTGGTCGGCGCAATCGTCAACAGCGAAAACCAGACGAACCAAATCTATGCCGGTCTGACGGCGCAATGGATGTTCGCCGACGACGTGTTTCGCCCTGACGACGGTTTCTACGTGGAAGGCCTGGTGGCGGTGGCCTATCACGACGGCAAGGTCGACGTCCGTAGCACACCGGAAGACGCGGAGTGGAAGTCGCACGGCAGCGAGTTCTTGTTCCGCACCGGCTTCGGCGTGGGCTATCGCTTCAATGAAACCTGGTCGCTGACGGCCACGTTCGCGCACATCTCGAACGCCAATCTGGCGCAGCCCAATCAAGGCGCAAACGACGTCGGTCTGCGCCTAGGGATGCGGTTTTGATCTAATCGCCGCAGGAGTTGAATTCGTCCGCACCCGGCGGTGTTCAAAACTTACGATGCGAGACCCGAGCATAGAGCGCATTGAAGGTCTCCGTGCGCAGCGTCAAGGATCCAACACTGACCAAGCAGGGCCACCTAGACGCGCTGCGGCCCATGTTCGAAAATCTGCTTCGTTGTGATCGAGTGGGTGGCGGCTAGCGTTTTTCGCTGGGACGACGTGGCCGGGGGCCTGCGCTGAGCACGAGCCCCTCGCTGAGTTACCTCGGCGCTGCGTACGCGCTACGCGTGCATGGATGGGCGTCATGTCGGCACGCGCGATCGCGGAGGCGCGCGCGAGAGGTAGCCGAAACAGGAACAGGCTCCGGCTGCGATGACTTTCGGACGCCGAGCCTGGAAATGCATCAAACGATGCTGATGAGATCGATGCGGTGCTTAATGGTGGCGGACACCATCCGCACATTGACCTCAATGAGACCTGGCGTGGTTTCGAGACGGGATTTCACGATGTGGACGAGGTTGGTCATGTGGCGGGCCGCGAACAAGACGAAAATGTTGTAGCGGCCGCTGATCGAGCAGACCTGACCCATTTCGTCCAGGCGCGACAAGTGCGAGAGCGCGTCCTCGATGTGCGGCGCTTCCACCGATAGAAACGCGTAGGAGACGAGATCGAAGCCCAAGCTGTGCGCGTCACAGATGACGCCAATGCGGATCGCGTTCGTTTGCAACAGCCGGTTCATCCGCTCGCGCACGGTGCTCGCGGGCATGTCGAGTTTGCGCGCGATCTCGCGCGTGCTTTCCCGGCCATCCTCTTGTAGGAGCGCGATGATCCGATCGTCCACATCATCGCCAGCGGCGCCGACCATACCCGACGCGAGATCGCCGTAGTCGGATCGATAGAGACGAACGTCGAGCGCGATGTGGACCTCGATGCGATCAACGCCTGGCACGCGGCCGATTTCGTTTTGCAATAACGAGACGACCTGCAGATTGTTCTCAACGAAGGCGTACAGCAGCACCTCAGGTGAGCCGACCGAGACGTTTACACTGGCGACGGCTTCAATCCCAGCCAGTTCGCGTGCGACATCGTCGATGGATCGCCCGCGTACTGAAACTTCGATGAAGCAGGCGATGCGATCGTTTAAGCGGCCCATATTTCGCTGCGCGAGCACGCGCATGACGCGGCCTTCGCCGAGCGCACGGATCCGCGCAGTTACAGTGGCTTCAACAACGCCAAGTTCGGTGGCGATATACTTGGCCGGCTTGCGGCCATCGGCGCGCAGTTGATCAATGATGCGTAGATCGAGGCTGTCAGGTCGAAAGTCCACCATGAGTCGGCAACGTCCAGAAAGTCGCGCACAGACGCAATAGCTTTAGTTAGACCTTGCGTTCCCGCCCTTGCCAGTAGGGCGCGCGAAGTGTTGTTTTGGTCACCTTACCGGTGGGATTTCGCGGCAACTCGTCCAAGAAAATGATTTCACGCGGCAATTTGTAAGTGGCGAGCCGGCCCTTGCAGAAAGCGAGAATGTCGCTGGCGTCAGCCCCTGGGCGCGCTTCGCAGAAGGCCAGAGGCTGCTCGCCGTACTCGTCGCTCGGCACACCGATGACGGCAGCGTCGATAACCTGGGGATGCTCCACGAGAACAGCCTCGATCTCGGCCGGATAAATATTAGAGCCGCCGGCTATGATCATGTCTTTCAAGCGGTCGGTTATGTAGAGGTAGCCCTCGTCATCGAGGTAGCCGACATCGCCGGTGCGGAAGAGTCCATCGGGCGTTAGCTCGTCAGCGCCTAGCGGATCGCGATTGAGATAGCGGTCGATGGTCATCGGCGTGCGCACGCATACTTCGCCGATCGCATTTATGGGCAGCGCTTTCGTGCCTCCATCTTCGCGAATGCTAAGTTCGACGTATGGAAGAACGCGGCCGCTTGAGCCCGGCTTGCTACGTTGTTCGTGCGGATAAAGATACGAGATCATCAAAGTCTCGCTCATGCCATAGCCCTCGAAGAGCTGGCATTGCGGACCGAAGAAATCGAGCGCCCATGTCTTTAGACTATACGGCACAGCAGCCGCGCCGGTCGTGAGATAAGTGAGCGAGCTGGTGTCGTACTTCGCTGTCACCTCTGGTGGAAGCGTGCGGATGCGGTGAAGCATGGTCGGCACCGCCATCATGTGCGTGATACGATGGCGCTCGATCAGCTGCAGCGCTTTCTCAGCTTCGAAGCGCGGCGCCATCACAGCGCCGCCACCGGCCATCAAGCAAAACAGCGACGTGTTCGGCCCAGAGCTATGATGGAAGGGAAGCGATGCAAGCGCCCGCGAGTTAGCGTCGACAGGGATGATCGTCGCCATCATCTGGCGATATTCCATGACGTTCGCGCGCGCCGCCAACACCTCGGGCCGCATTGCCACGCCTTTGGGGCGGCCAGTTGTGCCCGACGTGTAAAGGATGAGCGGCGCCGGTGCGCGTGCGATCAGTGCTGGCGCGTCGTCGTGATTGAACAGGTCTGCGAAGGCTTCGGCGCCTGGCGCCGGGTGCAGGCTGATCACCGGACCCGTACAGAGTCGCTTCCACACATCAATCAGCGGCGCCGGCTCGGAATCATCGAGCACGAAGGCGGCGGGGCCGCTGTCTTCAAGCATGTAAGCGGTTTCAGGTGGCGACAGGCGGTGGTTCACACCGACGATCGCTGCGCCAATCTTGCCGGCGGCGGCATGCAAGAAGAACCACTCGTGGCGCACCGACATACGCACGGCGATGCGGTCGCCAGCTTTAACGCCTAGCGCCAGCAAACGCGCGGCTACAATGTCGGAGAGCGCATTCCAGCGCGCGAAACTGACTTCAGTATCGCCGTCGATAAGCGCAATCGCATCCGGACGGATCGCGGCGTACATTTCCGGACTGCCAGGATAGGGCGCGCTCATGATTTTCCCTCAAGCCTCGCGTCGCAGAATATGCGCCGCGCAAACGGCGCCTACGCCAACCATGTGCGCCAAACCTGTTTTGGCGTTGGGATGTTGGCGGCTTTCGGCCTCGCCGCGCAACTGGCGCGTGATTTCGGCGATTTGACCTAGGCCAGTCGGGCCAAGCGGGTGCCCCATCGCGATCAGACCGCCAGACGGCGATACCGCAACTTCGCCGCCAATGTCGAAATGGCCTGCCTTGAGGCGTCGCGGCGCGTCGCCCGGATCGCATAGGCCCATGCGCTCGACATAAAGCAATTCTTCAACCGTGAAGGCGTCATGGAGCTCAACGATGTCGAGCGCGCTTGGAGAGACGCCGGCTTCCGCCAACGTTTGGCGCACCGTTTCTTCAGTGAGCGCGGCATCGAACCCGGAATTGTCTTCGTAGACTCGCTCTGACCGGAGGGTGGACGAGAGCACGCGGACGGCGCGGCGCGAGTCGATGCCGAGTTTACGAATGCCGTCCTCCGAGGCGAGGATTGTTGCAGCGGCGCCTTCCCCGATTGGACACGACTGAAGCGGCGTCAAAAAGCCCGCGAGCGGCGGCGCCCCGAGCACCTCTTGCAAGCTCTTTGGCTCGCGCCGCTGTGCATATGGATTGCGCGCGCCATTGGCGAGGTTCTTCACCGCGACACGAGCAAAATCCTCAGGCGTCGCCCCATGTTCGTGAGCGTATTTCTGCGCGAGCAACGCAAAGTGCGTGAAGGCCGCGACCCGTTCGCGTTCCAGAAAGTCGAGACCGGCTTGGCGCGACCCAAGTTCAATCATTGCAGGCTTATCGACGCCTACGGCGATGTTCAAATCAGATTGGCCAGAGGCGATTTCCATCGCCGCGAGACGAAACGCCGTCGAGCCCGACGCCGATGCGTTTTCTACGTGCGTGATGGCAAGGCCCGTCGCGCCGAGATGGCGCAACATTGGCCGCCCTGGCGCCATTCCAAGCAGGGCCGTGGCCACAAAAGCGGATTCAACCTCGGGCCACGCTACGCCCGCATCGAGCAGCGCTTCGCGAATCGCGGTGACACCCAAGGCGACGTAGGGCGTCGGCGAATATTTCTGATACCGATGAAGTCCGACGCCGACCACGAATACAGGGCGGAAATCCGATAGCCGCTTGCTCATAATGCTTGCTCCGGCTTGAAGCGGAGTTCGCGAACTGAGGCGTCAGCGGCGGGATTGTGCTCAAGCACGCCCAACACGCTCTGGCCGATCATCAACGCGCCCGGCGTCTCGGCGGACAGCGTGCACCGGATCAGAGGTCCGTCGTCCAAGGTGATTTCGCCCATGATGAAAGGCGCCGCGATGTCTTTGCCAACGTGGCGATGCACCACCGCGAATGAAACAAGTTTGCCGCGCGCAACGAGCGTGATTGGTTTTAGAATATCGCCGCCGGCGCCGCAGTCTTCGCACCCAAGGCTCTGACGCGGAAAGCCCGCGAGCCCGCACTGGCCGCATCGGTGACCAAGCAATACCGGCGGCCCTGCGTCGGACGCCTCATACAGAGTCGGATGCTCCAAACGGTCGCTCATCAAGCCTCCCCGAGCGCCCTTTTGCACGGCCGAACGATCGCCGCGCCGCGCACGACGGCATTTATTGGTTCCTGAATATCATTTTGCGTGGACAAAGCAATAAAGTTTTGCGTATAGTTGCAACGTAACGGACCCAGATGAGGCTATGGGCGAACAAACGCCAAGCCCGCCGGCTGCAGACGCCATGTGCGTCAGGGGAGGAAAGAATGGCGAAGAATTCGGGGACGGGCCCGCGCGCGCTTCAGGTGGCGGCCGGTGCATTGCTTGCGAGCTTGAGTGTTCAGGGTGTTGCCTTCGCCCAGGAGGCCGACAGCGACGAAATTGTCGTGACCGCGCTTAAGCGCGAGACTGAACTCATCGAAACGCCCGCATCGATCTCCGTATTTAGCGGCGAAGCGCTCACCGAGCGCGAGATCACCAGCGTTGAATCCTTGGCGGCCGCGACGCCGAATTTGGTTGTGGGTCAGGCGTCGGGCGTCAGTTGGGTGTCGATCCGCGGTGTCGGCATGGGCAGCACAAGCGGTGGACTCGAAGGCTCCGTGGCGCTGCACGTCGATGGCGCCTATCTCTCGCAACCAGCCTCTCTCGACTTTCTCCTGTTCGACGTTGCATCGGTGGAAGTGCTGCGCGGCCCGCAAGGCACGCTCTACGGCCGCAACGCGACAGGCGGCACGATCAACTTCGCTTCAAACCGGCCAACGCGTGAAACCGAGGGTTCGGCGTCCGTCTTGTACGGCTCGTACGGCCGCGCGCGCGTGCAAGGCGTGCTCTCCGGCCCGGTCAGTGATCGCTTGTCGCTGCGTTTCGCTGGTTTGCTTGAGGACCAAAGCGAAGGCTACGGCGAGAACCTCCATCTCGGCGAGGATTTCGGTCTGCGCACCGCATACGGGGCGCGCCTCGGCGCTCGTTTCGATGCGACAGAAGACTTTCGGATCGATGCGACGATCTACAACTTCCACGATTGGACCAACGGCATTCAGCTGACGCCGCTCAATCCGTTCAACGCAACGGCGCTCGCCAACAACCCAATCTTCGCCACCGCTGCGCCACGTCCGGCGGATCGGCGCGATATTTATGCCGATGCGCAAGCCGACGGCGAACGCACGCTGCGCGGCGGAAACATCTCGATGGACTGGGACATCACGCCGAATGTCTCGCTGCGCAGTCTCACGTCGTACACGCGCCTCGATTATTCCAATTTCAACGCCGACGGCGACAGCACCGAGATCGAGATGGTCCGTTCGGACCGCACCGAGAATACTGCGTCGTGGCAGCAGGAATTCGACCTCACCTTCAGCCTCCTCGACGATCGCCTCCAAGGCCTAGTCGGCGTTTTCTACGACGAAGAGACGCTGTTCATGCGCGGACACAATCGCTGGATGGCGTCCAACCCGCAGGGCTTCGTGAACGCCGCCGGCCGGATCGTGCCTGCAGGCACCGATACAATCGGCTTCATGGACATGGACACGACGTCCGCCGCGATCTTCACCGATCTCACGTTCAACGTGACCGAGAGGTTCAGCATCTATGGCGGCGTCCGTCAGAGCCGCGACGAGCGGGAGCTGCTGCAAACCACTGGCTTGGCCGGTCTGCCCGGCAATGTCGGCATTGCCACATGCAATGCGCGCGCGTTTGAAGCGTCATGGGATGCGACCACTGGAAAGCTGGGCGCAGCGTACGAATCCGACCTTGGCAATTTCTATGTGCAATGGGCCGATGGCTTCAAGGCCGGCGGCTTCAACCCCTACAATTGCGGCGACACGTTCGAACCGGAAGAGGTGACCTCGTTCGAGGGCGGCTACAAGCTCTCGGCCTTTGATGATCGCCTGCGCCTGCAAACATCGATCTTTCACTACGACTACACCAACCTTCAAGTTTCGCAGATCGTCAGTTTGCAGTCGCGGATAGAGAACGCGGCCGCAGCGACGGTTCGCGGCGCCGAGGTCGAATTGGCCTATCAGGCCACCGACAATTTGAGCTTCGATGTGAGCCTCGCTCTGCTTGATGCAACGTACGACGAATACGCGGACCTTGATCCGCTACGGCCGGGCCTCGGCTTCATCAATCTTTCCGGAAACCGCCTCAACCGCGCCCCTGAGCACACGATCAATCTCGGCGTGACCTACACGACCGAACTCGGCAGCGCTGGAACGCTGACGTTGCGCGGCGAAGTGTTCAATTCGGCAGATGTCTACTTCCGCCAATTCAATCAGGCGCAAGACGGACAAGAAGCCTACACGACCTACAACGCCTTCGCGACGTTCGATCCGGCTGGCCCGCTCAGCGTTCGCGCCTTCGTGCGCAACATCAGCGACGAAGACTTGCTCTTAGGCGTGTTCAGCGCCGGTACGATTTTCGATCGCTGGGCCATCTACGCGCCGCCGCGCACATGGGGCGTCGAACTCAGCGCCCAGTTCTAACGAGGCAAACTAAGTCATGAATCTGCTCGATCTATCGGGGAAATCGGCTTTCGTTACGGGCGCGGGGCAAGGTGTGGGGCGTCAGATCGCCCTTCACCTCGCCGCGCACGGCGCACGCGTCGGCGTCAACGATGTGAACGCCGAACGCGCGTCCAGTGTGGCGAACGAAATCGAAAGCGCTGGCGGCAAGGCATTGGCGCTTGCGGGCGACGTCACTGACTTCGCTGCGATGTCCGCCCTCGGCGAGGATATGGGCCCCGTCGATGTGCTCGTAAATAATGCGGGCAATTTCGGCGCTGATCCCTCCAAGCTGACGGGGCGTCCTTTTTGGGAACAGGAGCCAGATGAGTGGCGCGCTTGGGTCGACGTCAATTTCTATGGCGTTCTGAACTGCAGCCGCATCTTTCTGCCTGGCATGGTCTCGCGCGGCGCCGGATCGCTTATCAACGTGATCTCCGACGCTGGCCGCGTCGGCGAACCCAAGCTTGAAGTCTATAGCGGCGCCAAGGCTGGGGCAGCTGGCTTCACGCGTGCGATTGCCCGCACGGCAGGGCGCTACAATGTGCGCGCAAATTGCGTCGCGATCTCCACCACCCGCACGCCGACAACCGCCATCGTTACCGAGAGCCCAGACATAGCCAAAAAATTCCTCTCGCAATATGTCATCCGGCGCTTCGGCGAACCGAGCGACGTCGCCAACATGGTGTTATTCTTGGCATCAGACGCTGCATCTTGGATCACCGGTCAGACCTACCCGGTCAATGGCGGCTTTGCCTTCTCGAATTGAGGATTGCGTTTTGAGCGATGTGATTGAGTTTGAGCGCCATGGCGCTATCGCGGTCATCCGTATCAATCGAGTTGAAGCACGCAACGCTTTCGACCGGGCGACCGCGGAAGCGTTGGAAGCCGCACTCGATAGATTCGAAGAGGACGCCGATCTGCGTGTCAGCATTCTCACCGGCGCAGGTGGCTTCTTCAGCGCCGGCCAAGATCTGAAAGCCGCGGCGCGCGGTGATTTTGCCCAAACCGCTAAGCGCGGCCCGTTCGGCATCATGACTGTGCCGCCTAAGAAGCCGCTGATCGCAGCGGTGGAAGGCCCGGCGCTGGCTGGCGGTTTCGAACTCGCGCTGAGCTGCGATTTGATCGTGGCGTCTCGCACGTCTCAGTTCGGATTGCCGGAGGTGAAGCGCAGTTTGGTCGCGGTCGGCGGCGGTGCGCTGCGTCTCCCACGCCGCATGCCGTATCACTTGGCTATGGAAATATTGCTCACCGGCGAGCCGCAGACGGTCGAGACTTTGGCGCGCTGGGGCGTCGTCAACCGGGTGTGTGAGCCGGGCGCCGCACTTACTACGGCAATGGAACTGGCGAGCCTCATCGCATCCAACGGACCATTGGCAATCGCTGCAACTAAGGAAATCGTGGTGCGAAGCTGTGAAGAGAATTGGACGGCGGCTGAAGGTTGGTCACGGCAAATGACGATCGCCGGTCCAGTGTTCTCATCTGAGGATTTCCGCGAAGGGCTATTGGCGTTTGCGCAGAAGCGGCCGCCCGTTTGGAGCAATCGCTAGATGTTGCTTGAACCAAGCGCTGAAGACGCAGCGATCCTGGATTCCTTCCAGCGTTATCTCGATCGCCACGTCGCGCCGCTCGCGACACAGCTCGGTGAGGCGCCGCCAACCAAGGCGCAAGCGCACAAGTTCTTTCGCGGCCTAAGTGAATTCGGCGTTGGCGGGCTCTACACTCCGGCCGAGTATGGCGGGCAGGGCGCCAACAATGTTCTCACAGCCCGACTGATCGAGTCTCTCTGCCGCGCCGATGGCGGCCTGGGCGGCATGGCCAGCATTCAGGACGGCACCACCGGCGTGTTCGCACGGCTCGCGTCGCCTGCGTTGCGAGAAAAGTACCTGCCGCGTTTGTTGCGCGGCGAACTGTCGATCTGCATGGCGATCACCGAGCCCAACGTCGGTTCAAATCCGCGCGACGTTAAAACGCGAGCGCGCATAGACGGCGACGATCTCATCCTCAGCGGTGAGAAAGTTTGGATCTCCAACGCCGACATCTCTGATCTGGCGATCATCGTGTGCAAACTCGATGGCTCACCCGGATTAGCGCTGGTGCTCGTCGATCGCATCGAGAGCGGCTACACCACCAGCAATTTCCGCAAGCTTGGACTAAACCACTGGCCAACTGGCGGGATCGTCCTCAACGATCTCCGTGTGCCGAAAGAAAATGTGCTCGCCGCGGCGGGTGCCGGCTTGGAGATCACATTGCGCGCGTTCGAGCGCGCGCGCTGCTTTGTCGGCATCATCAGCCTCGGTATTGCGCAGGCCGCATTTGAGCGCGCGGTCGAGTATTCCAAGCAGCGTGTTCAATGGGGCAAGCCCATCGCCGGACACCAATCCATTCAGATCAAGATCGCAGAGATGGCGGTCGATATCGATGCCGCGCGGCTGCTCGTCTATCGGGGTCTCGCTTTGCTTGACCAGGGCGCGCGCTGCGACACGCAGACGGCAATGGCGAAATGGTATGCGAGTGAGATGGGCGTGCGTGTCACCCATCGCGCGGTTGATATCATGGGCGCCTACGGTCTCAGCGAAGACGATCCCATGCCGCGCCTCTTCCGCGATGCCCGCGTGATGACAATTCCGGACGGCACCTCCGACATTCAAAGGCTGCTCATCGCCAGAAACATCACTGGCATCAGCGCGTACTGACGGAGAGACCGTATGTCTTTGCCAGAAATTTTACGCGGCTTGCGCCTGCCAGTGATTGGCGCCCCGATGTTTTTGGTCTCGGGGCCGGAACTGGTGATCGCGCAATGCAAAGCCGGCATCGTCGGTTCGATGCCCTCGCTCAATGCGCGGCCGGCTTCGCAATTCGATGAATGGCTGCACCGCATTCGCGAGGAGTTGGCGGCGTGGGATCGTGATCACCCCGAGCAGAAGGCCGCGCCCTACGCGGTCAATCATATTGTCCACGCCACCAACGCGCGGCTCGAAGAAGATCTGGCGATATGCGTGAAGCACAAGGCGCCAATCATCATCACGTCGCTTGGCTCTCGCGAAGACGTCAACGCCGTGGTGCACGGCTATGGCGGCTTCGCCTTTCACGATGTCACCACCACCGCCCACGCGCACAAAGCCGTCGAGAAGGGCGCTGACGGACTCGTTTTGGTTTCGGCCGGCGCCGGCGGGCACGGCGGACGCCTGTCGCCCTTCGCTCTAACGCAAGAAACACGCGCTTGGTACAACGGACCGATCGCGCTTTCCGGCGCAATCGCTTCCGGTGCGGGCATTTGCGCCGCGCGCGCCATGGGCGCAGATCTTGCCTATATCGGTTCGGCCTTCATCGCGGCGTCCGAAGCCAACGCCAACGCCGCCTATCAGAACACGTTGATCGCCTCATCGGCGAACGACATCGTCTACACTGATTATTTCAGCGGCATCCCCGGCAATTATCTGCGCTCCTGCATCGTGCGCGCTGGATACGATCCCGACAATTTGCCGCCGCGCGAGAGCCGTGTGAACGTCGAGAGCGAGATCAAAGCCTGGCGCGACATCTGGGCGGCAGGTCAGGGCGTGGGCGCTGTCCACGCGATTGAAAGCACCGAGGCGATGCTGGCGCGGTGGCGACGCGAGTATGACGCGGCATTGAACGGTGTTGTGGGCGCGTAGGATTCGCGAGCGGCGTCACGTAACCGCTCCCAGCTCAGTCTTCGACGGCGATCTCGGCGCATACGGTCTTCAGTTCCTGAAATTCCGCGAGCCCATAGCGCGAGCCTTCGCGGCCGATGCCCTTCTCGGTTTGCTGAAGAAGGCTCTGCCTGATTGTGCTGAGGGAGACATCTTCTGGGGCTATCACTTCGTGACAGGCGCTCTGACGCTGACGCTCGCTCGAACCGGGCGCATCGACAGGCTCAGCGGCGGCCTCTGCAAATCCGATGACTACGCCGCCGTGAAAGAGCGCATGGCGTCGTTCATGGCTGCTGGCTTTCTCGATTTGTGCAAGCGAAGCTCACGCACGTAGCAGCTTCGGCCTAAGCCGTGGTGACGACGCTGCACCTTGGCGTGCGTCGGATAACGTTGATCGCGACTCCGTTGTGCGAGCGCTGCAGCACGATCTCGGCGCTCTCGCCGCCGACGCGGAGATTGCGCAGAACGATTTCGTCGATGAACGGCGGCAGGTGCGGCCTGTCGAAACTGATGCGTTTGTCCTCGGGCGAGAACGATAACCCAATGCAAGCCTGTAGCAGCATCAGCGGTGCGGCCGTCGCCCACGCCTGCGGCGAACACGCGACCGGGTAGAAGACAGGGCCCGCGCCGCGTTGACGCAAAAACCCGCAGAAGAGTTCAGGCAGCCGACGCAACTCCATGTAGTTCGAAGCATCGAACAGGCCGGCGAAGATTTGCGCAGCTTCTTCGCGGAATCCGTAACGCGCCAACCCTGCCGCGACGATCGCGTTGTCGTGCGGCCAGATCGATCCATTGTGATACGACATCGGATTGTAGCGCGACTCCGACGCCGCGACAGTGCGCACGCCAAAGCCCGTAAACGACGCCATGAGCGTTTTCGCGACGCTCGGCGCGCGTTCAGGCAGCGCGAGCCCCGTAAACAACGCGTGCCCTGCATTTGAGCTGCGTATGCGGCAGGCGCGCTTATCGGCGTCGAGCGCGATAACGTAGGTGCCGATGCTCTCATCATAAAAGTGAGCGTCGAAGAGCCGGCGGAAGATGTCAGCGCGAATGTCGAGCACGCGGCCGCGCTCTGCGTCTCCCAGTTGGCGTGCAATCCCCGCGGCAGCGCGCCACGCCGCGTAAACATAAGCTTGCACTTCAACCAGCGCGATCGGCGAGTGCGCCAATGATCCGTCTTGGTGAAAAACGGAATCGTAGCTGTCTTTCCAGCCCTGGTTGGAGAGTCCGTTTTCGGTTTGGCGATGGTATTCGACAAACCCGTCGCGATCGCGGTCGCCGTATTCGTCGATCCAATTCACCGCGCGATCAATCTGCGGCGCGATCGTTCGTATGGTCTCAACGTCGCCGGTGCGCTCAAGATAGGCGCCCGCCAACATCACGAATAACGGCGTGGAATCGACACTGCCATAGTAACGGCGGAAGGGGACTTCGCCCAATTCCGCCATTTCGCTGCGGCGCACTTCGTGCAGAATTTTGCCCGGTTCGGCGTCGGACGTGTGATCGACCACGGTGGCTTGGTTGTCCGCGAGATAGCAGAGCACACCGCGCGCGATCTCCGGATCAAACCACAATGTTTGCAGAGCAGTGATCAGTGCATCGCGGCCGAAGATGGTGCTGAACCACGGTATGCCCGCATATGGGTAGAGGCCCTGCGGTGTTTGCGTGCAGAGCATATAGAGGTCGGAAACGCTGCGCTCGAGCGCTTCGTTCAGATGGTCATTCGATGTGCGCACTGATGCAGCGCGCGCGATATTCGCCCGGCGCGCCCGGCGCGCGTTCATGAACGATTGGAAGAAGCCGCGACGCGGTGTTGCGCTGGTCAGGACGGCGTCGCAATTGCAGTCCATGAACAACACGCGCGTCTCGCCCGGCGCCAACCGAAATGCGTAGTCCGCTCTGTCGACATGCAGCGCCTGCGGCGTCGGATCGAAGCGCACCAGTGTTTCACGCAAGCGATGATCGAGCCCGGTATAGCCCAAAGTGACGCTTGAGTCGGTCATGCGCGGCGCGGACGCGATACCACGCTTGGGACGTTTGGCGCCGCGTACTTCGAAGATGTCGGCAAAGTCCGCCGCAAAGCTGATCGAGACCGCCACGTCCATCGCCTCGGTGTCGAAATTGCGCAGCGAGATGCGTTCGGACGCAGCGCCGTTCCACAGCACGCGGACGCGGCGAATATGCAGGCGATTGTGTTTCAGAAACACACGGCCCGCATGGTCGTGAAAGTCCGGATTGGTCAGATCGCACAACAGCGCCGAGTTATCGTCACGCATCGACGACCGCAGAAGCATTGGCCGCCGGCCATTCACGCTCAGTCGAAGATGCGACAAGTGACGGGTGTCGGCGTGAAAAATGCCCTCGGGCCCGCCTTCGGAACTGACGATGTCGCCCGTGTTGTCAAACACGGCGAACGTATCGCCATGTTTCATCGCGCGCGGCTTCTGCTCCTCGAATGATGACTCAGCAGGGACATCAAGAGCGTCTAGATCGGCTGCATTGCCTGGGCGCGGTGTTGCAGCGGTATCCATGCCCGCAATCTCCAGAGTCATACTGCGTAGGCGGCATCCTTGGTGCGGTCCAGGGGGGCGCCTGTGATGAACCCACCGACCTCAAGGGCCTCCGCCCTGTCGATTTGCGCGCGATAGAGATCGACATAATCGAGTGTCATGCGTTCTACGGTAAAGCGTCGTTCGAAAATATGGCGGACGTCGCGCCGATCAAGCTCCGACACGGCCGCGACCGCCTTTACGGCTTCTTCGATGCTAGAGACGATGAACCCGCTTTGGCCGTGATCGATGACCTCGGGCACGGAACCTCGTCCATACGCGATCACCGGCGTTCCGCACGCCATCGCTTCGATCATGACCAATCCAAAGGGCTCGTCCCAATCGATCGGAAAGAGGAGAGCGTGCGCATTGCCGAGGAACTCACTCTTTTCATGCTCGGTGATTTCGCCAACATACTCAACAAGCCCACCACTGGCGCGCACCATCGGTGCGATCTTCTCGTCCCAATACGCTTGATCAACGCGGTCAATCTTAGCGGCTATCTTCAGTTTCATGCCGGCCTTAACCGCAATCTCGATTGCACGATCGGGACGTTTCTCGGGTGAGATGCGGCCAAGGAAAGCGAGGTAGCCCTCCGGTGTCGTTTCAAGCGGCCGCAGGACGTTGGTCGGCAAGCCGTGATACACCGTGCCCGCCCAATTAACCGGCGGCAGCGGACGTCGCTGAAAATCCGAAATCGACACCAATGGTAGATCCGGAAACGCACAATAGAAGGGCCGCAGGTCAGGCAGATCCAATCTGCCATGAAGTGTCGTGAGTGTGCGGTCGGCCATCTCGCGCACGACGGGCGCGTGGATGAGATCGATGTGAAAGTGGATCACATCAAAATCACTCGCACGGCGCATGAGCCGCTCAAGCATAATCATGTGGTGCGGCAGCGCATCGACCACATCTGCGCTCAAACGCAGCGCCCGTTCGGAGCATGCGACGAGCTCTGCATCGGTCTGGGAATCGCCGCTGGCGAACAGCGTGACGTCGTGACCTTGCGCGACGAGCTCTTCTGTGAGGTAAGAAACGACGCGTTCTGTACCACCATAAAGAGCCGGCGGGCAACTTTCAGCGAGCGGGGCGACTTGAGCTATCCGCATACGCCGACTCCAGCGTACGCGGTTGCAACACTATTCACGCCCATTCGAGCACTCCCGAGGTCAAGGGAAGAGGAACGCTGACAGACGGCAAAGGTTGCATGCTCTCGGTGTTATTGCCGCGAGTTTAGCGGCCGCGAAGGCCGGCGATGGTCCAGGACCCAAGATTCGGCTGCCTTCGCCGATCTTGGTTTGACGCCGCTGTTAGGTTTGGGCACGCCTCCGCCTGCTTCATGAGCAGGGGAAGTCATGCCGCATCTTAGTCGCCGCCATTTTGCGCAAGCTTCGCTCGGGGCCCTGATCGCAGGGTGTGCGCCGCGCGGCGCCCCTGATCTCATTATTCACGGCGGCCCGATCTATACCGGCATTGCTGATGCCCCGGTCGAGGCCATCCGCATCAGCAACGGGCTCTTCGCCGTCGTCGGATCACTCGCTGACGCGCGCGCAAATGCGCGCGGCGCACGCGAAATCGATCTCGCTGGCGCCGCCGCATTTCCAGGCTTCACAGATTCGCATGTCCATCTCTCTGGCGTCGGCGCGGCCGCGCTCATTCTCGATCTCGTCGGCGTCACCTCCATTGCCGAACTCCAGGCGCGGCTGCGCACGTACGCAGGGCAGCATCCTGAAGGCCCGATCTACGGCCGTGGCTGGATCGAGACGCACTGGCCAGAGCAGCGTTTCCCAAACCGCGCCGACCTTGACACGATCGTTTCAGATCGTCCTGTATTCCTAGAACGTGTCGACGGTCATGCCGCGGTGATCAACACATCGGCGCTGCATCTGGCGCGCATTGATAACAGCACGGCCAATCCAACGGGCGGCAGCATCGAGCGCGATACGTTGGGCGTCGCCACGGGCATGCTCATCGATAACGCCATGAACTTGGTGCAAAGCGTGTTCCCGCCGCCGAGCGCCGCTATGCAACGCGAAGCATTGCTGCAAGGCGCGCGCATCTACGCCGCGCGCGGCTGGACCGGCGTTCACAATATGAGCACCTCGCTCGCTGAAGTGCAATTGTTCGGGGAATTCGCCGCCAATGGCGAGCTGCCGCTCAGCGCGGATATCTACCTTACGCCAGATGACGGCGAGATCGTCCTACAACGCGGCCCCTACGGAGAAGGCGCCGTTAAAGTGCGCGGCATCAAAATGTATATCGATGGCGCGCTCGGATCGCGCGGCGCTGCGTTGCTCGCGCCTTATAGCGATGCGCATGAGTCGACCGGGTTGCTGGTGATGTCGGTGGAGGAGATCAGCGCCATTGTCCGCCGCGCACGCGAGAAAAACGTGCAGATCACCACACATGCCATCGGCGACCGCGGTAACCGGCTGATGCTTGACGCCTATCGCGATGCGTTTGCCGACAATCCGCAGGCGCTGCGCGATGCGCGCTTTCGTATCGAGCACGCTCAGATCATCGATCGCGCGGATATCCCGCGCTTTGCCGAGCACGGCGTCATTGCCTCGATGCAGCCTTCGCACGCGATCAGTGATCTCTTCTTCGCGCCGGCGCGTCTTGGCCCGCAACGCCTCGCCGGCGCTTACGCTTGGCGTGCGCTGCTTGATTCCGGCGCTACGATTTGCGGAGGCTCGGACGCTCCGGTCGAGAAGGGCGATCCGCTCGTCGAATTTTATGCAGCAATCTACCGTCACGATCTCAGTGGCTTCGCCGGTCCAGATTGGCATCAAGAGCAAGTGGTCGGCCGTACTGAAGCGCTGCGCATGTTCACATCGGCAGCGGCGTTCGCGACATTCACGGAGAACGAACGCGGCGCAATCGAGGTCGGAAAGCGTGCCAACGTCAGCGTGTTCTCGGCCGATCTGATGACCGCGGAACCGGCCGCTATCCCGATCGCTACACCGGTGCTCACCGTCTCGGACGGCGTCGTCACCCACGAAGCGCTCTAGCCGAACGCCACCCGCGCGGCCTGCGCCAAGCCAGGCGGGGAGAGCGGCCCATAGCGCAACATCGCCGTGTGAAACGCACGCGCGTCAAACCGTGCGCCAACACGCTGCCGTGTCTCTTCTCGGATCTCGGCAATGCGCATCGCCGCTAAGCCTTGCGCGGTCGCAGCGCCTGGCTGCGCGCACATACGCAGCACGTCTTCCTCGACGCTCACAAACGCGATGCTGTCGCCCTGCAGCGCGCGCAACTCCCGCACTGCTCGCGCGCGACTCCAGCGCATTGCGTGAATGCCCGTGTCCGCAACGACGCGGCCAAACCGGAACAGCATCCACTGCAAATAGCCGATCCGCCCCGCCGGATCGTCCGCGTAGACGCCAGCCTCATCGGCCAGCCGCTCGGCGTACGTCGCCCAGCCTTCGCTGTAGCCACTGGCGTAACGTGTCTGCAGTGGCAACGCCTGCGCCGCGCGCTCGAACGACGCTTGCAAAATGTGTCCCGGCACAAGCTCGTGGTACGCGACGCTCGCCAGCGTCCAACGCGGCCGCGTGCTGATCACGCTAAAGTCCGCGTTATACACCGAGCCCTCACGCCGCCCCGCCGCGCCGCCGGCTTCAGCCTCAGGCGGCACAAGGCGCACCTCCGCTGGCGTCTCTGCGCCGTCAATAACCTGGCTCAGTAACGGCCGCCCACGCGCCAGCGCCGCATTCATGTCTGCTACCGCCTGCGCTTTGCCTTCAGCGCTGTTTGCGTAGAGCTGGCGCGCATTCGCCGCGAACGCACGCAGCCGCTCACCGACGCTGCCGCGCGTCAGCCCTTGCCGCAGCAGCAGCGCGTCCGCTTCGCGCTGCAATCTGCGGCAATAAGCGAGGGCGCGCCGGTGCGCCGCGCCGGGCGAGACTTCCGCGCCGAGCTGAAACTGCAACGAGTGCGCATAATACGCGTCGCCCGCAGGCAGCGTGCAAAGCCCACCCTGATCAGCGGATCTGATGCCCACATCGATCCAACCCTGAGACCACGCACGCACCTGGCTCAGCGCGGCACTCTGCCGGCGCATCGCCTCAGCCGCCGCGCCATGCGCACGCGCCGCCGCCGCATCAACCGCCGCAATCGCCGCATCCACGACAAACACCGGCGCCACCGCGCCAGCGCGCGCAGCCGCGCTTAGCTCTTCCGTGTCGCGATCAATCGCCGCCGCATCAGGATTGGCGCTGCGATACGCGCCGGAGCGATGCGTCACCACATATGGCGTTCCGCTTCTGCCCCACGGAAAGCTCGCGATCAGCCCGTCCGCCAGCGATCCCTGCGCGACCGCTTCATACAAGATGCGATCTTCCGCGCTGAGGTTTTCGGCATCGAACGCCGCGATCCGAATTGCGCGCTCCGTGCGGTCCGCGTTCGCCAGCGTCGCCGCGAGCGCAAGGAAGTTGCCCTCCTGGTTGACGACATTCGCCCGCGCCGAAGCGCTGCCCAAAAGTACGCCCGCGCCAGCGAGCAGGAGAGAGCGGCGATCCACCATGCGCCGATCCTAAACGAACAGCGGCCCATGCGCATCCGCATGAGCCGCCGTGGCGATTCAATTTTGAGCGAGTGGCTTAGGCTGCCGCAACACCGCTGGTGACGGTCGCCGTCGCGCCAGCTTCTTGCGGATCGCGCAGCACGTAGCCGCGGCCCCAGACCGTTTCGATGTAGTGCTCGCCGCCCGTCGCAGCCGCCAGCTTCTTGCGCAGCTTGCAGATGAACACGTCGATGATCTTGAGTTCTGGCTCGTCCATGCCGCCGTAGAGATGGTTCAAGAACATCTCTTTCGTCAGCGTCGTGCCTTTGCGGAGCGAGAGCAGCTCCAGCATTTGGTATTCTTTGCCCGTCAGGTGGATGCGTTGGCCGTTCGCTTCGGTCGTCTTCGCATCCAAATTGACGACGATGTCGCCCGTTCTGATAACGGAATGAGCGTGACCCTTCGAGCGGCGGACGATCGCGTTGATCCGCGCGATCAGTTCGTCCTTGTTGAAGGGCTTGGTCATGTAGTCGTCGGCGCCGTAGCCGAGGCCGCGGACCTTCGTGTCGGTATCGGCGGTGCCTGAAAGGATCAGGATGGGGGTGTTCACCCGCGCCACCCGGAGCTGCTTCAGCACGTCATAGCCGTGCATATCGGGCAGCGTCAGGTCGAGTACGATGATGTCGTAATCGTAGAGCTTGCCGAGATCGATGCCTTCCTCGCCCAGATCGGTCGAGTAGATATTGAAGCCCTCTGACTTCAACATCAGTTCGATACCCTGCGCTGTTGCGCTATCGTCTTCGATCAACAAGACTCGCATGTACTGCTCCCCGCCGGCGCAAGGTCTCGGCAACGTTAATCCACAGAATCGCTATCAACTCTGTAAGAAGTATTAACGGCGCAACGAATTGGTTATCGTTATCCCGCCGTTAGTTGCCTCGACCCGCCCTCATCAGCTCCGTTAAGACGTGTGAATCAGCATTCGACTCATGCTGCAAGCGCTAGATGCTGAAGAAAATTCGAGCACAAGCGGTTGATTTTGAATCGGCAACAGGATGAGCCGTTTAAACCAAGCGCAGCGCGTTAGGTTTTGATTCACCATAACGGCTGAAACAGGTGTGGGGAAACTCGCACACGTAATGCCCTCACTCCTTTCCAAACTTGCTGAAGAGATTCACGCGCTCGATCCGCGTCGCTTCGAAGGTCGCGTTACCGGTTTGTCGGGCGCGCTTGTCGAAGTGACCGGACCTGTGGAGGCGCTCGCGCTTGGCGCGCGGGTGACGATTTACGGTCACACAATCGCGCGCGGTGAGATCGTCGGGTTTCGCGGCGATCGCGCTTTGATCGCGCCTTACGATTCGATCGAGTCGATCCGCCCGGGCTCGCGTGTGGTGCTCGAGGGCGCGTCGCCGATGGCGCGTCCTTCGCACACGTGGCTCGGCCGAGTCATCGATTGCTTCGGCAATCCTGTGGACGGCGAGGGGCCGTTGCCGCAAGGCATGAAGCCGACGCCTGTTCGCGCGCCGCCGCCATCCGCGCATGATCGATCGCGCGTTGGCGGACGCCTCGATGTCGGTGTGCGCGCGCTCAATATTTTTGCCGCGCTCTGCCGTGGTCAGCGCATGGGCGTGTTCGCCGGTTCCGGTGTCGGCAAATCGGTTTTGATGTCGATGCTGGCGCGGGGCGCCAAAGCCGATGTCATCGTTATTGGCCTGGTTGGCGAACGTGGCCGCGAAGTCAAAGAATTCATCGAAGATACACTGGGCGAAGAAGGCCGCCGCCGCTCGGTGGTGGTGGTCGCGACTTCCGATGAAAGCGCCGCCCGCCGGCGGCTTGCGCCGCACATGGCGAGCGCGGTCGCGGAGCATTTTCGCGACGAAGGCCTCGATGTTCTGTTGCTGATCGACTCGGTCACGCGTTTTGCGGTGGCGCAGCGCGAGATTGGACTGAGTGTTGGTGAGCCGCCGACGACAAAGGGCTACACGCCGTCTGTGTTTGCGGAATTGCCGAAGTTGCTGGAGCGCGCCGGCCCGGGACGCGAAGGCGAGCTGGGCTCGATCACCGCGCTCTTCACCGTGCTTGTCGACGGAGACGATCACAACGAGCCAATTGCTGATGCGGTGCGCGGTATCTTGGATGGTCACATCGTGATGGAGCGTTCGATCGCAGAGCGTGGGCGCTATCCGGCGATCAACGTGCTGAAATCGATCTCGCGTCTTATGCCGATGTGCCACACGGCTGAAGAGAACAAGCTTGTTGCGCGCGCACGCGAAGCGCTTAGCCTTTATGGCGAGATGGAAGAGCTTATTCGCATCGGCGCCTACAAGGCCGGCGCAGATCCGCAGGTGGACGAAGCGATCCGTGTGCGCCCGGCTGTTGAGCGCGTGTTGGCGCAAATTCGCGATGAACAATCGAGCATTGAAGAGGGCTTCGCGATGCTGGCTGAGGCTCTGCAATGAAGGCATTTCGTACGCTCCTGAAGGTTGCCGAGCGAGATCTTGAAACGGTGCGCCGTGCGCTGGCCGATCAAATCAGCAAGGAAGCTAACGTCGTTCAGCGCATTCACGGTCACGAGCAGACGGTGCGGAACGAGCAGATGCTGGCGCAGCGCGATTATGAATCTGCCCGCGCCTATGGCGGCTATGCGGTGGCGGCGATGTCGATCCGCAAAGCGCTCGAGGCTGAGCGGGTTTTGATCAACCAAGAGATCGAACGCCTTCGCACGTTGATTGCTGAAGCACATACCGAAGTGCGCAAGTTTGAGCGGTTGATTGAGCTTGATGAGCAACGCCGCAAAGCGGCGGCCGAGAAGCGCGAAAATGACGAACTGGACGAAATGACCACGCTACGCGCGGGTCGCACCCTCCAGCGCTAACGCCAGCAGAGCGTTTGGCGTCGCTGCGTTGGCGCGGCGACGTGCTGGTTTATCGAAATGAGTAGAGACGCGTGCTTAGGAGCTGTCGGCCGGCCGTGGCTCGGGCGGACGCATGTCACGCAAAATCTCTTGTGACGGATGCGTGAGCCCGATCGCCAGCAGGCGCGTTACGCCGTTGCAGACGCGCCGGAGCATGAAGCGCCGGGCGTAGATATCAAGATTGCGGACGATGTCGATGAGGCGGCAAAGGCGCTGCGTGAGGCTGCCATGAATCATGAAGCGGCGCAGGCGCGCGCCAGCGATTGAGCGCAGCTTGTTGCGCGGCGCTTTGCGGCGATGAAGGCCCGGCTGCGTGTAGATGCGCCAGTGCTTCAGCACCAATGGAGCGCGTTGGAAGCGCGCGGCGCGGATCAGCAGCAGATCGCGCACCATGTGCGTGAGTTTGCCAAGCGAGAGTGCGCCGTAGCGTTGGCGTATGTGGCGGCGGTTCGCCCGGGCGTTACCGAAGAGGGCGCCCGCAGCCCAAACGAGGATCGCCAACGCCCAGAGTGTCAGTCTGGCGAGGCGATGATCGGTGATGGGTTGCGGTTTGCGCATAGGCGCGATTGTGCGCGCGTTGCCAAGCCGGTCGGACTGATTTTCTTGGAGTGCAGGAAAATCAAGGGTTTTGATGCGGGCGCGTGTGGATACACGCGGCGCAATCCGCAGATTGGTTAGCCAGCGTTCAGCGTCTCGACGATGCGGATGACGTCTTCATAGGCTTGGCTTTGCGGGTGGCGCGTTGGCAGCGGCGTTTGTGCGCGGATGGAATCTGGCACGCGCGGGTCGCGGGTGATGGCGCCGCCAAATTTCGGTTTGAAACCGAGGTATTCGTTACAGGCGAGCGAGAATTGATCGAAGACCTTGCGGCCTTTGACGCGGCTCTCGGCCATGTTGACGATCACCCACGGCGTCACTTGCGAGCCTTGCAGGCGCAGCAGCTTCACCATGGCATACGCATCGGTGAGGGCGGTGGGTTCTTCGGTGGTGACGAGGATCAAGCGATCGGCGGCGCGCGCAAAGCGCAGCACGGTTGGATCGATGCCGGCGGCGAGATCGAGGATGACGCGATCATAGTGCGGCGTGAGGCGCGTGAGGCCGTTGGCGATGCGCGCCACTTCTTCCAGCTTCACCGCGCCAAGCGCGCCCGAGCCTGAGTGGCCGGCGATGAGGTCGAAGCCGCCATTGCGTCCGGGGCCGCCCATAACAGGCGTCACTGCGGACTCCAATTCGAGAAAGCCGCGAACAACGGAGTGGACATCTGCTATGGGGCGCACGCCGAGCTGCACGTCGATATTGGCGAGGCCGAGGTCGCAGTCGACCAGCAGCGTGCGCTGACCAGCGCGGCCGAACGCGATCGACAGCATCGTGGAAAGCCACGTCTTGCCGACGCCGCCCTTCCCAGAGGCGATCGCATAGACCGGCGCCGCGCGTGTGCGCGGCAGCGGCTGATCGTTAATGGCGACGTTTGCGCCTGTCATGCCTCCGGTATGCGCCGTAACGATTGCGGAGGTGTTAGCGCCGCGGGATGTTTTGGTATATGCGGGGTTAATTACAGAGAATTCGCGCAGAACAATATGGACCGCCGGCGTCTCGCCGGCCAGCTCCAGCACATGCCGGCGAGACGCCGGCGGTCCATATTGTTCAGATCTGGCCCATAGCCTTCAGGCGCACTTTTGCGTGCACTTCGGACTGGCCCATCACGGCGGTTGAAGGCCGGAAGCGCTCGATGAGCGAGCGTACGAATGGTCGGATGTTTGGAGAGGTGAGCAACACCGGCGTCTCGCCCATTTGCGCGGACTTCTCGAACGCGGTGCGCACATCGGCGACGAAATCGTGCAGCTTCGAGGGCGCAAGCGCCAAGGTGCGTTGCTGACCCTCGCCGATGAGCGCTTCGGCGAAGGCGAGCTCCCAGTTCGGCGAGAGTGTGAGGATCGGCAGCGCGCCGGCTGGGTTGCGGTGCTGGTAGCAAATCTGGCGGGCGAGGCGCGCGCGCACGTGTTCGGTGATGAGCACGAGATCGTGCATGGCGGGCGCAGCTTCGGCGATGGCTTCGATGATGGCGCTGAGATCGCGGATCGAGACGCGCTCTTTGAGCAGGTTTTGCAGCACACGCTGCACGCCCGACCACGAGATATGCGTGGGGGCGACATCGTCGAGCAGGGTTTGCGTATCCTTCGGCAGTTCTTTGATGAGCTTTTTCACCTCGGAGAAGGTGAGGAGTTCGCTCATGTGCTCTTTGATGATCTCGGTGAGGTGCGTTGCCAGCACGGTCGCGGGATCGACGACGGTGTAGCCACGGAAGCTGGCTTCTTCGCGCGCGCGTTCGTCCACCCACTTTGCATCGAGGCCGAAGGCGGGCTCCTTCACCGCTTCACCCGGCAATGCGACGCCTGCGCCGGTTGGGTCCATCGCCAGCAGGTGGCCCATTTTCAGCTTGCCTTCGCCAGCATCCATTTCGCGGATGCGGATGGCGTAAGCGTCCGGCGAGAGCTGCACGTTGTCGAGAATGCGCACGCTCGGCATCACGAAGCCGTAGTCCTGCGCCAGCGTTTTGCGGAGCGCCTTGATCTGATCGGTGAGGCGGCGGCCTTGCACATCGTTGATCAGCGGCAGCAGCGCGAAGCCGATTTCGATACGCGCGTCGTCCATCGCCAGCGACGATTGCGGTGTCTCCTCAACGGCGGGCGGCGGCGGGGGCGCTTCGGCTGCCTTTGCGTCGGCGACGCGGCCCGCTTGCCGCAAGCGCCATGACAACGTCCCGGCGCCAAGCGCGATGAGCAAGAACGGAATCTTCGGCATGCCAGGTAGCAGCGCAACGCCGAACGCACATGCGGCGACGACGCCGAGCGCGACAGGATAAGATGCGAGCTGCTTGGCGAAGGCCTTATCAGCGGCGCCGTCAATGCCGGCCTTGGTGACTAGCAAGCCGGCGGCGACGGAGATGACCAGCGCCGGGATTTGCGTGACCAAGCCGTCGCCGATGGTGAGCAGCGTATAAGTGTGACCCGCTTCGGCGAAATCCATGCCGTGCGATGTGACGCCGATAATGATGCCGCCGATGATGTTGATGAAAACGATCAACAGGCCGGCGATGGCGTCGCCGCGCACGAACTTGGAGGCGCCGTCCATGGCCCCGAAGAACGAGCTTTCATCTTCGAGCGCTTTGCGGCGTTCGCGCGCCTGTTGTTCGTTGATGAGGCCGGCGGAGAGATCGGCGTCGACCGCCATCTGCTTGCCGGGCATGGAATCCAATGTGAAGCGCGCCGCGACTTCGGCGATGCGCGTCGAGCCTCGGGTAATGACGACGAAGTTCACGATCACGAGGATCGCGAACACGATCACGCCGATGACGAACTCGCCGCCCATGACGAATTGCGCGAACGCCGCGATGACCTCGCCGGCGGCGTGCTCACCGCTCTGGCCGTTGGCGAGGATGAGGCGCGTCGAGGCGATGTTGAGCGCAAGCCGGAACAATGTGGCGAGCAGCAGAACGGACGGGAAGGCGGTGAACTCAAGCGGCTTCTTGATCATCAGCGCCGTCATCAGCACCAGGATCGAGAAGATGATCGACACCGCGAGCAGCATGTCGAGCAGGAACGGCGGCAGCGGCACCAGCATGATCGCCAGAATGCCGAGCACGACGGCCGCAAGGCCGATCTCGCCGCGCATGACAAAGCCACGCAGGACGCCGAACGAAAGATCATTGCCTTGCGGCTGTACAGCGTCCGTCATGTATTAGCTCACGCCGCTTGTCCGGTAGGCGGCGGCAGGATGCGCAAGCCTTCGTCGGAATATTGCTTCAGTTTGTTGCGCAGTGTGCGGATCGAAATGCCGAGGATGTGCGCCGCATGGGTGCGATTGCCGAGGCAGTGCGTCAGCGTCTCGAGAATGAGATCCTGTTCGACTTCCGCGACGGTGCGGCCAACAAGATTGCGCGCCGCCGCTTGCGCCGCTTCGATGGCGCTGCCGGTGGAGTCGCGATGGCCGACTGGTGCGCCGTCTGGAGCGCGGATGGCTTCGGCGCCGACGTCTTCGCCGTTTGCGAGCAGCACGGCGCGGTGCATGGCGTTCTCAAGTTCGCGGACGTTGCCCGGCCAGCGATGACCCATCACCTGCACCATCGCTTCGCGCGAGAGCTTGCGGGCGGGGCGGCCATTGGAGCGCGCGTATTTGTCGATGAAGAATTGCGAAAGCGCCGCGAGATCGTCCTTGCGCTCGCGCAATGGCGGGATGCGGAGGTTCACGACGTTGAGGCGATAGAGCAGATCTTCGCGGAACTCGCCGCTGCGCACCAGTGAGCCGAGATCGCGGTTCGAGGTGGCGAGCACGCGAATATTCACCGGCACAGGCTTGCCGCCGCCGACGCGGTCGATGACGCGCTCTTGCAATGCACGCAGCAGCTTCGACTGCAGGCGGAGGTCCATTTCGGAGATTTCGTCGAGCAACAGCGTGCCGCCATCGGCCTCTTCGAATTTGCCAATGCGGCGGGCGATGGCGCCGGTGAACGCGCCTTTTTCGTGACCGAAAAGTTCGGACTCGAGCAAGGCTTCCGGAATCGCGGCGCAGTTCACGGCGATGAACGGCTTATCTTTGCGCTTGGATTTCTTGTGAACGTAGCGCGCAAGCACTTCCTTGCCGACGCCGCTTTCGCCAGTGATCATGATCGAAGCATCGGACGCGGCGATCTGATCGGCCATCGAGACGACGTGCTTCATCGATTCATCCGCAGCGATCAGCGGACGTTCGTCGTCGCAGACGGCGGCGAGAACGGCTGCGATCAGCTCGGCATCCGGGGGCAGGGAGATGTATTCACGCGCACCGGCGCGAATGGAGCGTGCCGCAGCCATCGGATCGATGCCGACGCCGGCGGCTACGATTGGCACCACGATGTGTTCAGCTTCGTTCGCCGCGATCAGCGCCGCGATATCGAGCCGCGCGTCCACCATTAATAGATCAGCGCCGCGGCCGGCGCGCAGAGCGTTGGTCGCTTGCTCGATCGTGTCCACGTGCGTGACTTTCGCACCGTGGTCCATGGCGATCTTCGTGGCGGCGGAGATTTGCCCACCGAGCGTGCCGACGATGAGTAGACGCATTTCCGTTCTCCTCGCGACGCCGTTTAGGCGCCGTCGCCATCCTTGATAATTTCCGTCATGGTCACGCCGAGGCGTTCATCGACGACGACGACCTCGCCGCGCGCGACCAACCGGTTGTTCACGTAGATATCGATGGCTTCGCCGACTTTGCGATCGAGTTCGATCACCGAGCCGCGATTGAGACGGAGGAGCGAAGCGACTTCCATATTCGCGCGCCCGAGCACGGCTTGGATGTGCACCGGCACGTCGTAGACCGCCGCGAGATCAGCGGCGCTGCGCTCAAAATGGTCCGTGCCCGGAGAGATGTCCGGTGTCGGCTCGAATTCGTCGAGTTTAAGATCGCTCATTAGTGCGCCTCATTTGCCGCAAGCGCGGCTTCGATTAATTCTTCAATACGGCGGGCGGCGTCGGCGGGATCCATGGCGATAACGCCGTCGGACCAATCGATGACCACTGCGCCGTTCTTCAATCCAGGCTCAGCGCGCACAAGCACGGCGCTGGCGTAGGCATGCGTCTCACACATCTCGGTGATGCGGGGCTTCAGCTGCTCGGCCATTTCGGGCGGCAACTTCACGACGAGGCGCGGCTGGTGACGCAGCGCATCCATCGCGGCTTCAACGGCCTGCGCCGCGCGCTCGATACCAAAGCCGTCGAGCGCGGCGCCCGCAATCTTTTGCGCCGCGGCCATGGCAATGCGCGCGGCTTCAACGCGCATGGCGTGGCTTTCAGCATCGAGGCGCGTGAGCACGGCTGAGGCCGCGTCAGCGATGGTCTCGAGTGCGGCTGCGGTGCGGCGCTCGGCCTGCGCCGTCGCGTCGTTCTTGCCCTTTTCGTAGCCGTCTGTGTTTGCGGCCTGCACGTCTTCCGGCGTGATCCGCTTTGGCGGCTCAGTCATAATCTCGCCGTCAGGCGTGAACTCGATGTCAAAGGCGTATTTGCGGAAGTTGCTCATCAGTAGATCAACTCATCTTCCGACTTGCCATCCGAGAGCACGATCTCACCGCGCGCCGACAGATCCTTCGCGATCTGAACCATGCGCGTTTGCGCAGCGTCGACATCCTTGAGCCGCACTGGACCCATCGACGCCATGTCGTCCTTCAGTATCTTGCCGCCGCGTTCGGACATGTTCGAGAAGAAGAGGGTGCGCAGCGTGTCCGACGCGCCCTTGAGGCCGATGGCGAGATCGCCCTTATCGACGGCGCGGAGCAGGGTTTGGATGCCGCCCGCGTCGAGTTTGCCCAGGTCTTCAAAGACGAACATCAGCGCCTTGATGCGATCGGCGCTTTCGTTGCTCTTGCCTTCGAGTGCGCCCATGAAACGCGATTCCGTTTGGCGATCGAAGTTGTTGAAAATCTCCGCCATCACCTCGTGGCTGTCGCGCTTCGAGGTGCGCGCGAGATTCGACATGAACTCGGTGCGCAGCGTGGTCTCGACCTTTTCGAGAATATCGCGCTGCACCGGCTCCATCGCGAGCATGCGCATGATGCATTCTGCGGCGAAGTCCTGCGGCAGTTCGGCCAGCACTTTCGCAGCGTGTTCGGCGCGGATTTTCGCCAGCACGACCGCGACGGTTTGCGGGTATTCGTTCTTCAGATAGCTGGCGAGCACAGTTTCGTGCACGTTCGCGAGCTTATCCCAGATGTTACGACCCGCTGGACCGCGGATTTCTTCCATCAGCGCGTCGACTTTTTCCTTCGGCAGGATTTGCATCAACATGCGCTGCGTCTGTTCGACAGAGCCCAAGAGCGCGCCTGCGCCGGAGAGACGCTGAATAAACTCGTGCACCAAGGCTTCAACGACCATCGAGGGCACCATGCCGAGCGACGCCATCGCTTGCGAAATTTCCTTGATCTCTTCCTCGTCCATCACCTCCCACATTTTCTTGGCGTCTTCGCCAAGCGCCATGAGGATGATCGCCGCCTTCTCCGGACCCGAATAGCGGGTGAGATCGACTGTCGGCGTTGCCGCGTCGGGGCGGGTATCGGAAGGAGCGGGGCGGGTGAGTGCGTTCATGGCTATGCGTTATTCAGCCAGCTGCGGATGATCTGCACCGATTCATCTGGGTGCTGATCAACCACCTCTGCGACCTTCTTCACCGACGATGCGCGCACACGACCATTGATCTGCGCGATATCGATGCCGTCATCATGGTCCGGCGCGGGCAACGCCGCCATTGCGCCGCCGCCGCCGGAACCCGGCCCTGCTAGAGCTGGCAGCGCGCCGGTTGGCGCGTTTGCGCCGCCGCGGATCAAGCCGCCGACGAGCGGGCGTAGGACGAAGAACGTGAACGCAAGCGCCGCAATCAAGGCTGCGACGATCTCGATGATGCGCATGACGTCGAGATTGCCAAGGAAGTCGAACATGCCTGGCGCTGCCGCCGGTTCGCCGCCGGCATTCATACTGGCGAATTGCGTGTTCACGACTTCGACGATGTCGCCGCGCTCTTGGTTGAAGCCCACAGCTGAGCGAACCAACGCGGTGAGGCGCTGCATCTCTTCTTCTGAACGCGCCGCATAGGCAGCTTCCGCACCTTCGGCGGCAGGGGTCATGACGCCGTTGACCGCGACCGCGACGGAGAGTCTGCGGATGCGGCCGCCTTCGCTCACTTCGGTGCGCGTGGTGTTCGAGATTTCATAATTGACGGTTTCCGAGCTCTGATTGTTCTCGTTCTGCGGGCCGTCCTGCGAAGCGCTGGCGTTCGCGTCGGGGACGTTGGCGCCGGCGGTCGTGCCGCGCGAGGTCTCGCCGCTACGGCCGGTTTCTTCTGAGGATTGTGTCGAGCGGACGACGCGGCCTTCGGGATCGAACGTCTGTGTCGTGGAGCTGACGCGGTTGAAGTCCATCTCGGCGGAGATTTGGACGCGCGCGTTGCCCTGGCCGACAATGCCTTCGACGATGTCGGTCACGGTGCGGCGGATGCGGTCCTCGGTTGCGACTTGCCGCGCATCGATGCCGTCGGCTGCGCCTTCTTCGCCGGATTGCGCGGCCGCGAGGAGGCGGCCGGTTTCATCGACGATGGTGACGCGGTTGGCGCTGAGGCCTGGCGTGGCGCTGGCGACGAGGTTGCGGATGGCGCGGACTTGGCCGGCGGTCAGCTCGTCGCGGCGCAGCTGGATGACGATCGAGGCGGACGGCTGTTCGGCGTCGCGCGAAAAGAGCTGGCGTTCCGGCAGCACCAAGTGGACGCGCGCCGATGCGATGCCATCGAGTGAGCCAATGGTGCGCGAGAGCTCGCCTTCGAGCGCGCGCAGGCGATTGATGTTCTGCTGGAACTGGGTTTGACCGAGCGCGTCTGGTTCGTCGAAGATTTCGTAACCGATGGAGCCGCGCGAGGGCAGGCCGTCGGCCGAAAGCATCATGCGCGCGTTGAACACCTCTGAGCGCGCCACATAGATCGAGCCGCCGTCTTCGCGGATCTCGTAGGGGATGTCCGCCGCTTCCAGGCGCTGCGAGATTTCCGCCATCTCGCGGGTCTCGACGCCGGCGAACAGCAGCGCCTTGGATTCTCCGCCCATCCGGAACACGAGCGTGAATAGGAGGGCGGCCACGACTGCGGCGATGCCAAGCATCGCGAACAATCGCGTCGGTCCTGCCTTGAGTAGAAGTTGAGTGAAGCCGTTCACGCCAGTCCTCTGCACGCACGGAGAGCGCACCCAGAATCACTGGGCAAATCTCACCGGTGGGCAGAATTTGCCGGGCTGCAGGTGAAACAACCGTTAACCACGTCTGGCGATGTGGCGGAGCGCGGAACCGCGCAGCCTTCGACAGGCTCAGGCTGACGCTACTTTAGCGCTGTCACTGAAAGGGGCGTCACCCTGAGCTTGTCGAAGGGCGACGCTGCGCTCCAGACGCGCAAAGACCCCCGCCGGGGAGAGGCGGGGGCCTTTGAAAGCCTTGGTACTCAGAGGACGCTGGCCAGCAGTAACGCGGCGCGGTCTGTTAGACCGCGCGGTAGTGCTGGATGCGCGTAGTGCGCAAGCCAGGCAGGCCATGCTTTTCGATAGATTTACGCCAGCCGTCGAATTCCTCTTCAGAGAGGCCGTAACGTTGGCAGGCGTCTTCCATCGTGAGCAGACCGCCGCGAACCGCAGCGACAACTTCTGCCTTACGGCGGATGACCCAACGAGTCGTTCCCGGCGCCGGCAGATCGTCCAAAGTGAGGGGATTCCCGTCGGGACCCATCACCACCCCATCATATCGGCGTTGCTTCTGCATGCGCCTTTCTCCTTCTTAGCAACCCACAATAACTCGGATCGCTAAAGAAACGGCTAAGACGCAAAGGAAATTGGGCGAAGAAGCGTGTCTCGAATTAGAACACGAGTCTCTTACTCATTTCTTACCCGAGCCACGCTTCAGCCTATCGTTTGATCATCAAAAGCTCTTCGAGCATTTGGTCGGCGGTTGTAATGATCCGCGACGCGGCGGAGTAGGCGCGCTGCGTGGTGATCAAGTTCGTGAACTCAGTCGCGAGGTCGACGTTCGAAGCTTCGAGCGCACCCGAAACAATGCGGCCTGCGCCGCCGGCGTTCGACGAATTGATGTTGTAGAGGCCGGATTCCAACGTCGTGCGGAACGCGCCGCCTTGGTCGGACTTCAAGCCGTTGGGGTTCAAGAACGTCGCCAACGGGATCTGGTAGAGCGCGCGCGCGCGGCCGTTCGAGAACTGCGCCGTCAGCATGCCGTCGCCTTCCAGCACGAGGCCAACGAGATCGCCTGGCGGCACGCCGTCGGCCGTCACTGAGGTGACCCCGAAGCTATTGGCGAACTGGGTCATGCCGCCGGCGAGGTTGAGCGTGACGCCTTGCACGGCGGCGCCGGTGGTCGCGGCCCAGTTCACGTTGAACTCGTCATCGATGTCTTGCGCGGTCGATGCGGTGCCATGTGGCGCTACGCTGGCGACGGTGCCGTCCGTGTTGAACGTCACGATGCCGGCCGCGAGTAGGCCGCCTGTGCCTGAGCCGCCCGTGATGTTGGAGTTGGGACGTGCGTAGGCTTCAACGCGCCATTCGTTCGGACCGGTTTTCAGGAAGCCGAACGCAACCGTGCGCGCCGCACCCAAGCTGTCGTAGATTTCGAGCGAGCTTTCAAAGTGCGGCGTGACGCCGCCGGTGGCGAGATCGCCGACGTCGTAGACGCCTTGTGCGTTGGCATAGTCGGTCTGCGCCGAGTTCAGGTTGGCGTTGAGGCCGACGTTGCGGGTCGGTTCGGCCAAGCCGCCGACGCCTGAGATGTTCACCGGCTCGATCGCCGACAGTGATGTCGGGGAGGAGGTGACGCTGCCGTCAGCGCCGACAGGCCAACCTTGCAAGTACAAGCCTTGCGCGTTGACCATGTAACCGGAGGCGTCGATCGTGAACGAACCGGCGCGCGTAAACAGCACCGAGCCGCCGTTAGAGAGCTGCTGGTTGTTGGTCGACACGATGAAGAAGCCGTCGCCGGAGATCGCAAGGTCGGTCGGCGAGCGCGATTGCTCGAGCGAGCCTTGCAGCGAGATCTGTTGGCGCGTCAGCGGCAGCACGCCGCCGGCGTTGTAGGTTGTGTTCGAGTTTTGCGCGTTGACCAGCGCGGAGAAATCGACGCCGCCGCGCTTGTAGCCAACGGTGTTCACGTTGGCGATGTTGTCAGAGATAACGGCGAGGGCGCTCGAATTGGCGGTGAGGCCAGAAACGCCCGCACGCAATGCGGTATAAATAGACATGTGTCCCAGCTCCATCGCCGCGCGCGTCCCCCGAGCGCAGCAAAAGGGTTATTGTTACTGATGGAGCGCTTCTGCGCGTATCGTAGCGTCCGCATTCGGCGAACGCCTGTTTTCTCAGCCGTTCTCGAGCACGGAGCGAATTGCACTCAATTCGCGTGTGCCTGCAGGCGTGATGACGACGGGCGTGTCTCCGGTGAAGTCGACGCCCATAATGGTTTCGCGCACGGAGATGGTCGGGGTGAGTGACGTGCCCGCCGCATTCTTTGCGTCAATGACGATTTGATAGACGCCGTCGGCGGCAATGCCGCCGTCCGTTCGCGTGCCATCCCAAGTGAAGAGATGTTCGCCGCCGCCGCGCGCTGCAGTGTTGGTCTCGTAAATGGTGCGGCCTTGCATGTCTTTGACCGAGACGGTCATCGATGTCGCTGCTTCCGGGAGGCGATAGGCCCAGTTGGCCTCGCCGCCGGCAAGGTAGGTCTCGTCAGCAGAGATGATGGCGTCTTTGCCGAGATAGGAGAGAGCGGCGCCTGCGGCAGCGGCATTGTACTGACCGGCCAGGCCTTCAAGCTGCTCGTTCGTGCGGATTTGCTGCTCGACTTGGCTGAACTGCACCAATTGCTGCGTGAATTGCGTCGAATCCATCGGCGCGAGCGGATCTTGGTTTTGCAATTGCGCTGTCAGAAGAATGAGGAACGTGTCGTAGTTGTCGGACAAGCGCGTGCGCGAGCCTGCCGAATCCGACTGCGTCGTCGTGGCGGCGGCATTGATGCCTGAAAAGTCGACCATCGCTTAAGCCTCTAAACCATCATATCCACGCGCACGCCGCGCCACCGCTCGTAACCGATCGGTCGCGCGACTGGCGCTGGTTGCTGTTCGTTTGCTGCGGTGCTCTCGCCGCCGTTGTTTCGTGAGCTTGCGTTTGCGTCTTGTGCGTCGCGTTCGTCTTGCGCGCCTTGGCGCAGGTCGAATGAGAGGCCAGCGTCGCTGAGTTGTAAGCCAGCGGATTGCAGCTGCTGCTCCAGCTCGCGGGCGTGGCGGGCGAGTTCGGTGAGCGCTTGCGGATTATCTGCGGTGACGACAGCGGTCACGCGGTTGTCGCGTGTGACTTCCATGCGGATTTCAACGCGGCCGAGTTCAGCGGGGTCGAGCCGGAGTTCGAAATTGGTTGTGCCGCCATTGAAGCGGCGGATGATCTCGCGGCCGACTTGTGCTGCGGCTGGTGCGGCGCGCTGCGTGCCGATTTCTGCCGAGGCTTGCTGAACGTGCGTGCTGGCTTGCGATGCGGTCGTAGAGATCGCGGTGCTTTCCGCGACTTGCGAGGCGTCCGGCGCGCTGCTTTGCGTTTGCGGCGCTGGAAGAATGTCAATGCTCGGGCCATTGCCGTTGGACGTCTTCGCTTGTGCTTGCGCCTTTGCGTGCGTGACCGGCGCTTCGGCCTTGCCGTCGCGCGCGTCCGGCGCGGTCTTGGCGTCAATCGCTTGCGTGGCCTCCTTGGCCGTGGTGCGCGTCGTTTGCTGCACGTTCGTTTGCAGAGCAGGGGCGATGGTTGCGGCGATGGCCTGCTGCACGGCTTGCGGCAGATCTGCGGCCGCGACTTGCTGGGCAGTGGCTTGCTGTGCGGCGCTCAGCGTTGCGTCATCGGTGGGTTGGGCGGGCGGCTGCGCTTGTGGTGCGGTGTCTGTCGGTGCGGTCTTCGGTGCGGACGACTTCACATCAGCGTCGGCGCTCTTGGCTGCGGCGGGCGCGCTTGCTTCAACGGGCTCAGCCGCGGCGACGTCCGCTGGTTTTGCAGACGTTCCTGGCAGTGCGGAGTCCGGGGCGCTTTGCGGCGAGCTGGGCAGCGCATGTAGCGGCGCGATCGGCGCGTTAGTATCTTGTGGTTGAGCCTGCGTCGGCGGCGTGGGCTGTGAAGCTGCGAGCTGCACTTCGATGGGCGCTGCCATTGGCGGCGGCGCGGGTGGTAGCGGTCCGCCGAGCAGGGCGGTGTCTGCGTTGATATCGTCGGTCGTTTCGGCGTCTTCGCTGCGCGTGGCGCGCGCGTCGACGGGCGCTGGCTCATTGCGCGCTTCGTTTTGCGGTGCGCGTTCGCGCGGCTCGCTTACGTCATCGAGGTGATCGTTGAAGGAGCGGCCGTTGTGGTCATTGGGCGCAGTAGAGGCCTGCGCCGGCCGCGAAGGCGGCGGCGGGAAGGCGTCACGTACTGGCTCCGGCGCGAAATCCATAAGTCCCCCGTGCCGAGCGCGTTGCGCGCGTCCAGCCAGCAACCAAGAGCAAGCCCTGGGCCACCGCGGTAACCATGATAAAAACACCTAAAATCAGATAGATATAATATCGAGCGGGCCGCGTTGACTTGTGTTTGCGGCAATTTCCGCCGGTCCGCCCGGCAGCTTCTGCCGGGCGATTAACCATGGCCCCAAGCTTGCGTGGTGGACGGCCGACGCTCTGCGTGCGGGCCCTCCGGCTACACCTGCAGAACGGGGAGAAAGCGTGTTGTTTCAAACGCTTATTAGCACTCCGACGGTGGCTCTTGCGCCTCCGCACGCCCGGCAGATTTCGCCGGGCGCTGGGCGCTTTTTGCCGGGGGTCTGCTCATGGTCGGCTTAACCAGCGTCCTCCTGTCGGGCCTCTCTGGCCTGCGCGCGGCGCAGACGGGCGTCGCCACCGTTTCGCAAAACATCGCCAACGCAAACACGCCCGGCTACGTGCGCACCGAGATGATCCTCGCGCCGCGTACGCAAATCGGCGCGGGCGCGGGCGTGGAAGTCACCGGCGTTAAACGCGCCGCTGATCGCTTTCTTGCAACCGCCAGCTACATCGCGGCGTCAGCGGCGAGTTCGGCCTCGGCGCGCGCCGATCTACTTTCACGCGCGCAACAGAGCTTCGGCGATCCGTCGAAAGCGACGTCGATGTTCGGCACGGTCGATGAGTTCTGGTCGGCGCTGACTGCACTAGGTGTTGATCCGTCTTCAAGCTTGCGCCGCGCCGATGCGGTGAGTGCGCTGCAAGCGACCTACGCTGAAATCCAGCGCGTTGGCGGCTCGTTGCAGGAATTGATCAGCGAAGCCGATCAACGTATCGGCGACGCGGTGTCCGAAGCGCAGAACCTGATGGACCGGATCGCGCAGTTGAACAGCGAGATCAGGCTCAGCAAGCGTGTCGGCGCTGACTCGAGCTCCGCTGAGAACGCGCAATCGGCGCTGATCGATGAGCTCTCGGGATTGATGGACGTGCGCAGTACGCCGCAAGCTGACGGCGGCGTGCATATCCGCACCGGCGGCGGCGCGCTGCTTGTTGGGGTTGATGCGGCAAGGCTGAGCTATACGCCGGACTCATCGCCCTATGCAGCGCATGGCGTGATTTCGCTGAACGCGGATGTTGGGTCGCAGACCAACATTGAATCGTTTCTGACCGGCGGCAGCATCAAGGGCTTGTTGCAAGCGCGCGATGTTGATCTGCCTGGGATGGCCGAGGCACTGGGCGGCTACGCTGGCGCGCTCGCCGATGCGATGAACGCGGTTCACAACGAAAACGCGTCCTCGCCGGCGGTGTCGTCGATGACGGGGCGCCAGACTGGGTTGTTGAGCACGGACGCGCTGAATTTCACCGGCGTTTCCACTATCGCGCTGACCGATTCAGGCGGCATCCTCCGCGATCGGCTCACCATCGATTTCGATGCGATGACGATTACGTCGGAATCGCCGTCGAATACAGTTTCGTTCGCGGGCGGCGGCACGATCGGTGATTTTGTCGATGCGCTGAACACAGCATTGGCGGCGGAGACGCCATCGGGCAGCGCTTCGTTCAATAACGGCGTGCTCTCGCTGAACGTCAACAGCAATGGCGGCATCGTTATTCAGCAGGACGATGCCGATCCGGCGTTGCGGGCAGGGCGTGGCTTCTCGCACTTCTTTGGCTTGAACGATCTTGTCTCGCGTCCGACACCGCTATTCTTTGAAAGCGGCGTCAGCGGCACGGACCTGCATGGCTTCGCCGACAACGGCTTGATCCAGTATCAGATCCGAGACAGCCAAGGCCGCTTCATCGCCGATCGCAGTGTTTCGATCAGCGGCGCGCTTGCGGCGCCTGGCGCGACTTGGGACGACGTTCTGAGCGCGCTCAATGCGCCGGGCGCCGGACTTGGCGAATACGGCGCATTCACCCTGAACGGCGCGACCGGTCAGATTACGTTTGCCGCCAATGCGGCATTCAAGGTCGAGTTGGTGACTGACACCACGCAGCGCGGCAACACCGGCGTTTCGCTTTCGGCGCTGAATGGCTTGAGCGCATCGGCGACGGCCGGGCGCGCCAGCGAAGTTGATGTCAACCCGCTGATCGCGGCGAACACGTCGCGGCTTGCAATTGGCCGGCCGGATATCTCGGTCAATATCGGCGTGAAGGTCATCGAGGCGGGCGACAATCGCGGGGCGAACGCGCTCGCGGCCGCGCGTGACGCGACGCGCAACTTTTCAAGCGCCGGCGTGCTCGCCGCGCAGACAGGCACGCTTGCAACTTACGCCTCGCGTCTCGGCGGCGAAGCCGGGCGGCTCGCCAGCGATGCGGAACGTCAGGCTGCTGGCGCGGCCGCCGTCGCCACCGCCGCCGCCGACCGGCGCGGTGCAGTGGAATCCGTCAGCATCGACGATGAGCTGATGAAAATGACGACGTACCAGAACGCTTACGCCGCCGCCGCGCGCGTGATTCAAGCTGCAACCGAAATGCTCGATGTGCTGATGACCATCGGCTACCGTTAAGAGTGAAGTAGATGTCCGGCACACCAATCAATGCCCGTTTCTTTATGCGCGCGCAGGGCGATGTTCGCCGCATCACCAGCGAACTTGGCAATCTGCAAGCGCAGATCGCCTCGGGCGCCAAGGCCGACACGCTGCAAGGCTTCGGCAGCGCGTCCACGCGCATTCTCAGTGCGTCCAGCACGCGGTCCAACACCGATGCACGTGCGTCCGTGCTCTCGCAGCTCGACTCGCGCTTGGGCGTGCAGTCGGCGGCGCTCGGGCAGGTCTCCGACGCGACGCAGGCGCTAGCGCTGACAATTCGCGAAGCGATCAGCGCCAACGATGGCCGCGGCGTCAGTACCGAGCTGGAGCTGGCGTTCAACAGCATCGTCGCGGCGTTGAACGAGACCTGGAATGGCCAGCCAATGTTTGCGGGCGAACGTCTGAGTGAATCGCCTGTCAGAATTACCTCACTCGACGAACTTGCGGTTACCGTGCAGCCGGCCGACTTGTTCAACGAGGGCGAGCGCCATCAGATCATCGATCTCGGCGACGGCGCGCCGATCAAGTTGGCGTCCAAGGCTTCGGAGCTTTCGTCCGATCTCTTCAACACGCTGCGTCAGCTGAAGCACATTCTAGATGGCGCAGGCGGGACATTGGGCTCGCCGATGACCGGCAGCTATACCGACGTGCTGCAGAACGTCGCTGCGGACCTCGAATTTCACGCCAAGAGTTTCGTGAATGAGGAAGGCCGAACCGGTCAGCTTCAAAAGCGCTTTGATGAGAGCCGGACGCGGTTGGAAGCGCAGTCAGATCTTCTGAGCAAGGAGATTGGCGACGAGACTGATGCGGATCTTGCGGAGGTCTCGATCCGGCTGAACACGCTCCTCGCGCAATACGAGGCATCGGCCAAAACCTTCGCCGAGCTCTCGCAGCTCAGCTTGCTGAGGTACATCTAACGCCCTTGCGCGGCGGGCGCCGCCGCGGCATATCCCCGGCTCAGATTTCGTTCCGGACCTTGAATCCGGGAGGGGACAGAAGATGACCATGCTCGATGCGCCGCCAAAGGCGCGTACTCTCAATTCTTTGGGCTTTGCCAAGCCCCCGCGCGAAACGCGCGTCGTCGCCGCCATGTCCGGCGGTGTGGATTCGTCCGTCGTCGCTGCGATGCTGAGGCGCGAGGGCTATGACGTCGTTGGCGTGACACTTCAGCTTTATGATCATGGCGCGGCGGTCAATAAGCCGGGCGCATGCTGCGCGGGCCAAGACATTCACGATGCGAGGCGGGTCGCTGATGCGATGAGCTTTCCGCACTACGTGCTCGATTACGAAAGCCGATTCCGCGACGCGGTGATGGAAGATTTCGCCGACACCTACCTTGCCGGCGCGACGCCGATTCCGTGCGTGCGCTGCAATCAAACCGTGAAGTTTAGGGATCTGAAGCGCGTCGCCGAAGATCTGAACGCCGATTGCCTTGTCACTGGCCACTATGTGCAGCGGCTCGTTGGCGATAACGGGCCGGAGCTGCATCGCGCCGCTGATGCGAGCCGTGATCAAACTTATTTCTTGTTCGCGACGACGCGCGAGCAGCTGAGCTATCTGCGCTTTCCGCTCGGCGGCATGCCGAAGAGCCGTGTGCGTGAGCTGGCTGATGAGTTGGGCCTGCGCGTTGCGGCTAAGCCCGACAGCCAAGACATCTGCTTTGTGCCGAACGGCAAATATCAGGACGTGGTTGAGAAGCTTCGTCCCGGCGCGATTGAGCCGGGGGAGGTTGTGCACGTCGACGGCCGCGTGATGGGTACGCACAACGGCGTCATCAATTTCACGGTTGGACAACGTCGCGGTTTGGGCATTGCGACCGGCGAGCCTTTGTTCGTGGTGAAGCTCGATGCGGCGAAGAAGCGCGTGATTGTTGGGCCGCGTGAATCGCTGGGCGTGTCGCGCATTGCGCTGAAGGAGGTGAACTGGATCGGTGAGTCCGTTGCCTCGGAAGACCAGCTCAATGGACGCGAGATTTTGGTGCGTGTTCGCTCAACGCGTGAACCGGTTCCGGCAAAGCTCAGCATTGGCGCGGGCTGGTCGGTCTTGCTTGACGTGCCGGAAGAAGGCGTAGCTCCGGGCCAAGCCGCCGTGTTCTACGATCCGCGCACGACGCGCGTGCTCGGCGGCGGTTGGATTATGGCGACCGAATGAGTCTCGACGAACAAGCGCGTGCATTGCTGGCGGAGGTGCTGACGCCGAAGCGGCGCGCGCGGCAGCGGATCGCTGAACCTTTACGCAACGCGCAACAGATTGAGCTTGAAACATCCGCCGGCAAAATTGCGGCCTGGCGCCTCGGCGAAGGTCCGGCCGTCTTGCTCGTGCATGGCTGGCAAGATGATAACTCGCTGTGGAGCCCGCTCATTCAATCGCTCGCCGATCTTGGCGTGGCGAGCATCGCGTTCGATCTGCCGGGGCATGGCTTTTCGACGGGCGATTACTGCACCCCCGTCGCGGCGGCGGAAGCAATTGAAGCGGCCGCGCGCGCACTCGGGCCGATCGATGCGATCGTCACGCATTCGTTTGGCGGACCCGCAACCGGCGTTGCATTCATGAACGGCTTTAGCGTGCGCCGCGCCGTGTTGATCGCCGCGCCGCGCGGGCGCAACAAAGGGTGGTTTAGGATGGCCGAAGAACGCGGGATATCTATTGAGGTTGTCCATCGCGCGCGCGAGCTTTACGCCGCCGACGTCGGGCCTGAACGCGCGAACTTCGATCTCGCTGCCATCGCAAGCCCAATCGAAACGCTCGTCATCCACTCTGTGGACGATGACGCTGTCGAATGGGACGACAATGGCAAGGTCATTGCGGAAAGCTGGCCGAATGCTGAGCTTGTCCTCTGCGATGGCCTTGGCCACCGGATGATCGCGCAAGATCGCGGTGTGATCGAGCGGGTTGTGCAGTTCGTCGCTTAACTCCCACTCATTCCCGGGGCGAAGTGAAGCATCGAGCCCGGGACCCATAAACACGATTGGCAGGGCGTAACGCGTGAGCAACGGGGTTTATGGGCCCCGGACTGTTCGCTGCGCTCACATCCGGGGATGGGTGATGTTTCAAACCGGCAACTTCTCCGTCGCGCGCAGCACGCGTTCGACATCGCGGGGCGAGACTATTTCTACGGCTTCAGCCTGGGCTTGCCTCCAGCCCGCATACGCCGTCTTCAACCGCGCGCGGCCTTCGCGGGTGAGGCGGAGGCGCCGGACGCGGCCGTTTTCGGGATCGGCGAAGATCTCGATCCAGCCAGCCTCTTCCATCGGCCGCAGCGTGCGCGTGAGCGTCGAGGGCGAGAGTTCGCGCTTTTCTGCTAGTCGCGATATCGTGAGTTCGGGTTCTTCGCCGATGCCGGCGAGCAGACCGAATTGCGACATGCTCACGCCGCTGGCAGCCAAGCGCTCTTCGTACAGCGACAAAAGCCGCTTCGAGGCCAAGCGCAGCCGCAAATAGAGGCAGGGCGGCGCGTCCTTTGCCGGGATCAGAGGCGGCGGCGCCTCGGTTTTGGGCTGACGGTTCGGCATCTTGACGGTGTTGGCTCCGAGTTCTACGTGCGCAATACTTGTATATACAAATAAGGCAAGTTCAGATGACCGATACCGCGAACTTTGACGCCAAATCCGCCGCGGCGGCGTTGCTCGGCATGTCCGGCCTTGAGGCGCTGCGCTTTTTGTTGGCCGGCAATCATCCGCCGCCGTCGATCGGAGCAACGCTGGGCTTCACGCTCGTGGAAGTCGATGACGGGCGGGCGGTGTTCGTCGGCGATCCAAGCGACCGAATTTTGAACCCGCTTGGTATTGTGCATGGCGGCTGGGCGCTGACGTTGATCGACAGCTGCACTGGGTGTGCGGCGCACACCACGTTGCCGGCGGGTGTCGGCTATACGAGCGTCGAGACGAAGACGAACTTCGTGCGCGCGATCACGCCGGAAACCGGTCAGGTGCGGGCGGAAGGCTTCGTGCTCTCGCGCGGCCGCAGCATCATTACAACCGAAGGCAAGCTTACCGATTCACGCGGGCGGCTGTTGGCGCATGGCACATCGACGATTATGGTGCTGCGCAAAGAAGGGAAGTCATCGCAATGAGCCAGGAAGACATCGTCATCGTCGGCATGGCCCGCACGCCCATGGGCGGTTTGCTGGGTGAGCTCGCCAATCTCTCGGCTCCGGACCTGGGCGCGGTGGCGGTGAAGGCCGCAGTGAAAGAAGCGGGCGTCGCGGGCGCTGATACGATCTTCATGGGCAACGTGCTGAGCGCGGGCTTGGGCCAGGCGCCGGCGCGCCAGGCGGCGCTGAAAGCGGGGCTCGACAAGGGCACGCAGGCGGTGACGCTGAACAAGATGTGCGGCTCGGGGCTGCAAGCTGTCGCGATGGCGCGTCAGGCTTTGCTTTCGGGCGATAGCGATGTGGTCATTGCCGGCGGCATGGAAAGCATGACGCGCGCGCCGTTCCTGATGCAGAAGCATCGCAGCGGCCAGAAGTATGGCCATGACAAATTGTTCGACCACATGGCGCTCGATGGCCTTGAGGACGCGTACGAAGGCAACGCCATGGGCGTTTATGCTGATCAGGCCGCGAAGGAATATCAGTTCACGCGTGAAGCGCAGGATACGTACGCGCTGGAAACGTTGCGCCGCGCGCAAAATGCGACCAGTGAGGGCCGCTTCAAGCGCGAGATCGCGCCGATTGAATTGAAGACAGGCGCGCTCGATACTGACGAGCTGCCGCGCAAGGCAAAGCCGGACAAGATTCCGTCTCTGAAGCCGGCGTTTACGCCGGACGGTACGATAACGGCTGCGAATGCCTCAGCGATCTCCGATGGTGCGGCGGCGTTGGTGTTGATGCGGCGCGGCGATGCCGAGAAGCAGGGCCGAAAGATCATCGCGACGGTGGTTGCGCAGGCCGCTCACGCGCAGGAGCCGCAGAAGTTCGCGTCTGCGCCGGTGCCGGCGATCCATAGGGCGTTGGCGCGTGCTGGCTGGAAAACGGGTGATGTAGATCTTTGGGAGATCAACGAAGCCTTCGCGATCGTGCCGATGATTGCGATGAAGGAACTCGGCATCAGCCACGATATCATCAACGTGAATGGCGGGGCTTGCGCACTGGGTCACCCGATCGGCGCTTCTGGCGCGCGTATTCTGGTGACATTGCTGGCGGCGCTCGAAGCGCAGGGCGCCAAGCGCGGCGTGGCTTCGCTCTGTATTGGCGGCGGCGAGGGCATCGCGCTGGCCGTTGAACGGGCGTGAAGGAGAAGATCCTCGCGCACTTCGCCGAGCAGGCGATGTATTGCGACATGTTCGGATCGCCGTTCACGGCGCAGTTGATCAAGGCGATGAGCGAAGATTACCAGGGCGGCGGACCGATTGCGGCTTTGCTCAGGGATTGGGACACAAACCCGCGGGCTGACGCGCTGGCGCTCCGGCTCGCGGGCTATTTCCATCACGCCGTTTTGGTCAATCGCGACGCGGCGCTTGCGGCGCACTATCCGTCTAGCCTCGCGAACTGGAGCATCGAAGATATCTGGCCGCTGGCGCGGACGTTGCTCGAGCGCGAACCCCATGCGGCCGCCGCGTTTATTCGTTCCGCGCCACAAACCAATGAGACGCGCCGATCGATTGCGTTGCTTGCCGCGTTCTTGACGTTCGCAGACACCTGGAAGGGTGAGGTCGATATGCTTGAAATCGGCGCCAGCGCCGGGCTCAACCTGAATTGGGATCTCTACACTTATAAAACCAAGAGCTGGGCTTGGGGTGCGCAAGGGCCGGTGCAGATCGATACGGACTGGAACGGGGCGCCGCCGCCGATCGCGGACATTGCCGTGCGCAATCGTGCAGCCTGCGATCTCAACCCGCTCGACATAGGCGATGAGAACGAGCGCTTGCAGCTTAGATCCTATGTGTGGCCCGATCAGCCGGATCGGCTTGCGCGGTTTGATGGCGCGGTGGCGCTCGCGCGTGAAACTGGCGTGCAGGTCGAGCGTGCGGATGCGGCGCAATGGTTGGCGCAAAAGCTCAGCGCGCGCGCCGACGATGCAGCGACGATCGTTTATCACTCGGTGTTTTTGCAATACCCGCCGCGCGAAGCGCGCGATGCGATCGTGGACGCCATTCAATCCGCCGGCGCCCGTGCAACTGAACGCGCGCCGCTGGCGTGGGTGAGACTAGAACCGGAAGCGCTGACGGACGATGTGCGCGATAGTCCAAGAATGGTGATTGATGTCATCACTTGGCCGGGCGCGAAGCGGCGGATCATCGGCTACACCGATGGGCATGTGCGCTCAGTGTATGCTGTCTAGGCTCAACTGACGCCTTGCATCTCCTTGGCGCCAAAGCCGCTGAGTTATGAAGCGACTACCAGTGGTGATCGCAGTCTCACTCAGTTCAGCGCTGCGCGCGTCATTCGTACGGTACGAGACACAGCGTTCGCGCTGCGCAAATGCGCGATGCGTGTGCGTTTAGGCATCGACATCGCCACAGAATGAGCCGCTGGTACATGAAGCGTGATTTCTATGTCGCCGACCGCACAGACGACGCGCGACGCGACACCTACTCACAATATCGGTCCCGCGGAGCGCCTTCGGAGCGCTGACTTTACCACTGCGGTTTCCGGCCCGACCGATCGGGTTTAGGACACCTATTGGAAGAGAAGAGACGCAACGCCTTGCTGGCGTCGTTGTCGCGCGCAACGTTTCTGGAAATCGAGAGTGAGCTTCGCTTCGTCTCGCTATCGGCAGGCGCGGTGCTCAACGAGCCCGGACAAGAGGTCGACAGCGTGCTGTTTCCAGATAATGGTATGGCTTCGGTGCTCGCTGTTATGCGCGATGGCAGAGCGATCGAGACGGCGACGATCGGGCGTGAAGGCGCTCTCGGCATGATGGCGGGGCTTGGTCTTCACATCACGCTGACGCGTGTAGTGGCGCAGACGATTGTGACTGGTTCGCGCATTTCGGCCCCGCAGTTTCTCAAGTTGGTCAGCGGTAGTGATGAGCTCCGTGACTTGGTGGTGCGCTACAATGAGGTGCTTTTGGCGCAAGTGCAGATGACTGCGGCCTGTAACGCCGTTCACAATCTTGAGGCGCGGCTGTCGCGGTGGATTCTGCAAACGCGCGACAGACTTGATGATGACGCTATCCCTCTGACGCACGAATTGCTGTCAGAGATGCTTGGCGTCCGGCGCAGTTCAGTCAGTGAGATTGCGAGCAAACTGCAAGCGGCGAATCTCATTTCCTATAGCCGGGGAAAGATCCTGATCGAGGATCGCGCCGCGCTCGAGCGGCACGCCTGCGAGTGCTACGAGACCATTCGGGAAAGCGCCGCGAGCATCCTGAAGCGCTGAGCCGGTCGCTACGCAAGAACGCGCGACTTGGCGAAGTCGGCTTCGGTGCTGACGAGGGTGTTGACGATCTCGCGGTCTTGTTGAGTGAGTTGCGGGTTCCAGACGTCGAATAAAAGAACGACCCGCAGCTCGTCGCTATTGTTCCAGGCTTCGTGCTCGATTGAGTCGTCGAAGATCATAGCCTCGCCGACCCTCCACGCGCGCTGCTCGAAGCCCACACGAAGCGAGCCGCAGTTTTCCGGCACGATCAGCGGCAGATGCACGACGAGGCGCGCATTGGATTCGCCGGTGTGCGGCGGGATGTGGGTGCGCGGCGCGAGTGCCGAGAACATCGCGTTCGGGCAGTTGCCGCGAATGTGCGCTTGATCGACTTGCTCCAGCGCTTTCGCGGTTTCAGGGCAGAGCGCTAGATTTTCTTCGTCGCGCGCACCCGCCATCCAAAGATAAAAGACGCTCCAACGAGTCGAGCAATTGAGCTCGCGCCATTCCTCGCTCGGGCCGCCGCCGAGATTGACGTACGGGACGAAATCTTGGCCTTTGGTCTGCAGTGCGCGCATCAGCTCATCGCGGATGACGCCGGTCTTTGCTTCAAGTGCTTTGACCCAGGAAAATTGTGCGGGGTCGTGAAACGGCTTTGCCGGCATTCGCGGCACATAGAGCCGATGGGGTTCGGCGTTATAGGGCTTGCTGAGTTTCGACATGATCGAAGCCGCCTCACGCCAGCGGCCATCACTGGCGTCATCGCCGCTGATGCGCGCGATGTTTTCAGAGAGCGCGTTGAACAGCGCCGTCTTGTGGCGATCGACAGCGGCCTTAGCGCGGTGGAGTAGGTCGCGGCAATCATCGGGCCAATGCTCGGGCGACGCCGGCGCTGTATCAAGCGCGGCGATGTAGGCGGGGACCGCGTCGGCATGCTTGTGCCGTTCGAGTAACGCGCCTTTTGCGAGCAGGGCCGGCAAATATTTCGGATCGAGAGCCAGCACTGCCGAGATGGCCGCAACTTCTCCGTTGGGGTCCTTGCAGTTTCGGCACGCCTTCGCGAGCGTCATCAGCACGATCTTATCGTGCGGTGCGGCCTCGCGTGCTGCTTGTAGAAAAGCGCGTGCACGGACGGCGTCGCCGCGTTGGAGGGCGGCGTAGCCGAGGCCCCAAAGCGCATTGCGATTGCGCGGCGCTATGGCGTGCATTTCGGCCCAGACGCGTTCGGCGTCTTCCAAGCGTCCAGCGTTTAGTGCTTGCGCTGCGGCGCGATCTAACTCGTCGAGTCGATCGATGGCGCGCGTTAGTTCTTCCGTCGTCACGCAGATCCCCCTGGGATCGACGCTGAACGCAGAGTCTGCCGTGTGATATACGACTAAGGTAATAGAAGCGCGCGAATATTGTACGCTACATTACCGACGCTTAGCGGGACTTGCTTAGCGCACGCCGGCGCCGACTACAGGCCGCGCCGTTACGCGGCCGCTCGGCGCGGTGAGGCATTCGCCGCGCGAGATGCGGCGGCGAACGCCACGGCGAAAATTACATCACGAATTTTCATGCGCCTCCAGCCAAGGCTCTACCGCAACTTAGAAATCTCAAGGCCGTCTGCCTTGGCGCGAGTCTTGATTGATTCTTCACTGCGTGTGAGCGACTTGGATATTGCCTTTAGCGACATGCCCTTCTTCGCATACATATGCAGCTTCTGAATCTCTTCGCTCGTCCACGCCTGCTTATGCCGTTCAAATTTGTCAGCCATGCTGCACTCCTGTTGCGCGCGTCGCCTTGAGGCTATCTGCGCGCCGAAAAGCTGAAGAGACCGTCCCACGCAACATCAAGCTTTGCGAGCGCGTCTGACGGGGCGGCGGCGGTGTAGGTCTCGCCTTCGTGCGTCACCAGACCAAGGCGTTCGAGCTTGCCGAGTGCGTCGTGGATTTCGAAATCGATCTCTAGCGCAAAGCGTTCGCGCAGGAACGTTTCGCAGAAATTGTCGATCTCAGCCTTCGCCAGCGGCCGCGCTTCGCGCCGCAAGATTGAGTAGGCGAGAAACGCCTCTTTGGCGTCCTGCTCTTCGCCGGCGCCGATCAGGAGATCGAGCACGCCGCTGTTGTTGGCGATGTTCCGGAAGTAAACGGTGTCGGCGAGCTGCTTTTGGTAGCGGAGCGTCTGCGCTTCGTACTTCAGCCGCTGGCGCATGATGAAGGCGCCAACCGCCACAAGACCCGAAACGGCCGCGAGCGCGCGCTTCAGTTCGCTCTCCTCGATGGCGCCTTGCGCGCCGAAATAGGCCGCGAGCACCGCGAAGATGACTGTGAGCGCCGGCCACAAGTTTAGAAGCACCGGCACACCGGCGACGACCGCGGGACCCGCAAGCATTGCTTGGTCGCGTGGCCGCATGCTTGGGCGCGCGCCAGGGTGCAACGTGACCAGCTCCGGACCGGCGACACTGCGAAAGTGCTTCACCAAAGCTGCGCCTTGGCGCACGCCGCGCCGCAAATGTTTGAAGGCTTTGCGATCCTCGCGCGCTGCTGATTCATCTCCGGCTTTGAAGCCAACGAGAACGACGACGTCGTTCATCGTCTGAACCTCGAACTGCTCGCGCTTTAGTCCGAACCAGCGCTTGAACGTGAGCGTCTCGGTGCGTGCGCCGCGCGCAAAGAAGCGAACGCGGCGAATGCCGCCCGCTGACGGTTTGATTGCGAGGCCAGTGATGCGTTTGGTTGCTTCGCGGCTTTGCACGGTGTCCGGATCGATTTCGGTGAAATTGGCGCGCGCAAGCTCTTCGACCAAATCGCGTTCGAACGCTTCGAAGGCGCGCAAGCTCACATCGCGGCGCGATGGCGGTGCGTCGGGATCAAGCGGATCGTAGAGCGCCTTTAGCGCTTCCAGTTCCGCATGCGCTTCATGGTGTAGAAGCGCGCCGAGCAGTTTCAATACGTCGGCCATAGCTTGGGTTTCGCCTGGCGGCCCGGCCGCGGCGATAGCTTCGGCCAGCTCGGCCTTGCGAACAGCGATGTAACCGTCCCGCTGCGGCGGTCTCGTCCCCTCAGACATGGGGCAGTGCTAGCCCAGGGCGAGGCCGGGCGCTATGCGGAACGACGGTTGCGAAGGTCGTGGAAGCCGGTGAAACTGGCTGCTTCGAAGGGGGACCATATGCGGGCAAGCGGGCTGATCGCGGCGATCTTTGGTGCGGCCATGTTGACGGCCGCTGCACCGGCCACGGCGCAGCAACAGCGCGATCCTTTTAATGGCCAGTTCGGTGCGCTCGAAATTGCGCCGCAACCTGCCGATGCCGCGCGTCTGGCCCGCTTGATGGGCGACACGCTTGAGGGCCTGCAGCCGCAGCGTCCCGGTGTGCAGGATGTGTATCTGCTCAGCGTGTCATTCTGGGGTGACCCTGTGTTCGAGCGTGAGGCGGTGCAGGCCGAGGAAATTTTGCGTCCGCACCTCGGCGCTGAAGGCCGCTCCATCATTCTCTCAGCGGGCGGTCAGGGTCAGCGCACGTATCCGGCCGCAACCCCTAACAATTTCGCCGCCGCCATCGGCCAGATTGGCGCGACTATGGATCCAAACGAGGATTTGTTCGTGTTGTTCTTCACTACGCACGGTCAACCGGATGGGGTCGCCGCCATCCGCGAGCACAATCGCGTGTTTGGCGGCTTGCGCCCTGCGCATTTGAGCACATTGCTTTCACAAGCGAACATTCGAAATCGTGTCGTCATCGTCTCGGCGTGCTTCTCAGGCGCGTTCATCGGCCCGTTGATGACAGACGATACCGTGATCATGACTGCGGCTGCGCCGGATCGGTCGTCGTTTGGATGTCAGCCACAGAACAATTGGACGTTCTTCGGTGACGCCTATTTCAATCGCAGCGTTCGCGAACATGGCGACATGATCGGCTCATTCGATCGCGCCAAGCGTCTCATCACGCAGTGGGAGCGCGAGCAGAATCTCTCGCCGCCATCGAACCCGCAAATTTATGTTGGTCAACGCGGCGCGGCGATGCTGCGCCAAGCCGAGAGTAACGGCCACTAACCCTGGAGATCGCCGGCGATCAATTCGAGCGGCGCGGCCGTCGTGCGTTTTGCTGCGCGCATGACAATGCGTGATTGAACATCGCTGACGAGCCCAAGCGCCAACATCTTGTCGCGCAGGAAGTCATCGTAAGCGTGCATATCTTTGGTGATGACGCGCAGCATGTAATCGACAGCTCCGGTCACCGTCGCGCAATCGACGACCTCTGGCCATTTCGAGACCGCAGCTTCGAACTTCTCCAAATTGTCACGCGAGGGAAGTTGCAGCTTCACCGAAGCGAACACTTCGAAGGTGAGGCCGAGTTTTTCGTAATCGAGCAGGGTCACCTGTTGTTTGATGATGCCCACCTTCTTCAATCGCTCGATCCGGCGCCAGGCCGGCGAGGAGGAGAGGCCGACCTTGGCGGCGATATCGGCGATCGACAGGCTGGCGTCGTGCTGGAGCAGGTCCAGGATACGCGCGTCGACGGCGTCCAGCGGTTCGGACAAAATTGCCTCCCAAGGGCCAGATGGCGGCAGGTTATCCTATGATTGCGCCGCACCTTGCCGTTTCGCAAGGCCGCGTAGGCCCCTTGGAGAAAGGAAGTTGCGTTTTGGGCTCTGGGGCGCTGCGAAATACGCTTCGACCGCTTGCCCGCCGCGCCCGCCGCGCGTATGTGACCGCCCTTCGGTGGCGTAGCTCATCTGGTTAGAGCGTGGGATTCATAACCCCAAGGTAGGTGGTTCAAGTCCACCCGCCACCACCATTTTCCCGTTAGAATGAAGTCCCGCTGGTGCGGATTGGGTGTTCGAAGCTGAGGCCGAGGACAGCGCGTTTGCGGGAGCGGTCGGATTTCCGCGGCGCACTGGGGGTGCGGCCCTGCATCAAATCCTGCAATTGCTTGCGCACGAACGGGAAGCTCGTTTGCGCGACGGCGTCGGTGTACCCTTCGCGCGTCAGCTTTGAGCGCAGCTCATCGAGTGAGCTGCAATCAGGCGATCGCGCGATCTCGAAGGCGCGTTCAATTGTTGAATAAGCTGGCATGGTTTTTCTGGACGGCGTCGCCAGATGCGGCGACCATGACATACAACCCACGAGAACGCTAAAGGTTCCCGTGCACGCAGCGGTGTAACGCTGCTTCCCACCGCGTTGTGTTAAACTCTTACGCTTTCGCGTCCGATGGACGTGGCGGTGTATCGATGGGAAGCTTTTCCTTCGCCGCGAGCACATCCGACAACGTCACCGTTATCGGGCCGGTCATGCCTTCTTCGGAGGCGACGAGATGGGCGCGAAGGTCATCTTCCCATTCGTTGAGCAGATCGCGCTTTTCTTCGAGGCCCATGCCGGGGTCGTTGAGCAAGTGCTCCGGCGTCAAAAATCGATCTGCGGGGGCAGTTTGTGGGATGTCGGTCATGATGCAGTTCAATGGGCGTCGAGGGGGTAAAGTTCCTCGATGCGCGACCTGGCTTCGCGATTTTCACTCGAGCATTTCGGCGAAGGCTGGGCTCAGGGTTTCTGCGTAGCTGTGTTCGGCGCTAGCGACGAAGCGGGCGGCCAAGTTGCTGTGCGTGGCAAATGTCATCCCCTGGTCCGGGCCCATCACCATCAGCGCGGTGGCGTAAGCGTCGGCGAGCATGCAGCTTTGGTGTAGTACGCCGGCGCCGGCGAACGCATCGGCGACCTGCTGCGCGCATGGATCGCCCGCTGGCGTCATCGCACCGAAACCCCAGAGATCGACCAACGCGCCGAGGCTAGAATCAAAACCGCCGTCGCTTTCGCGGGCGACCTGTAAAGCGCTTTGTAACACGATCAGAAAATGCTCAGGCAAGGCGATGCGCTCGTCTCTGGGCAACGCGTTGAAGCACGAGAGATCGGAAGTCGGCTCCCAGCTCGACATTTGACTGACGATCGCATCGAGCGCCGCTTGCATCGCAGCTTCGGTTGCGCGGGCGTCAAAGTCCGGCGGCGCGATCGCATTGGCGCTCCACGTCGTGCCTCCGAGGCCGCTGTGAGTTCGGCGCGCAGATGTTGTGGCAGCGTGACTTCAGCTGTGCGCACAATTGGCGCCGCGGGAATGTCTGCGGCGTGATTGAGAGTGATGCCGGTTATGGCGAAGAGCAGTATGCCGATGAGAGCGATGGCTGCGGGGCGCCAAATGTCATCGTCTCGTAGCCATGGATCCTGGAAAAGCCGGCGGGTCCCTGAGCCGCGCGCCGGCTTCCCGGCCTTTACAGCTGCGAACGCTTCGCAGCAAGCGCGCTGATCTCCGAAGGGTGATCGTTTCGGAATTGTACCGTCTAGCGCCCATTTCGCCCGACAGGCGGCTCCGGCGGTACGCGGGGACGCCAAATAGTCTAGCTGTTTCAACGGCCTGCGCGAAGAATTGTCGCCCGAGGCGCGCGCCGGATTGCAGCCAGGCAAGGAATTTCTAATCTCGCGCCCCAGCGGGTCCCCAAGAGTCGGGATACCCGGGGGAGTAGGAAGATGATCGTACGTTGGATGGCCGTTGGCTTCGCGATCTGGATCGCGATCGCCGTTGCGTTCCGCTTTGTCGGCGAACTTGGATTTCAAACCGGACCGGGTGGCGTGTCGTGGTTGTTCATGACGCTGCCGGTTGCATTGTTGGTGATCACATATCTCGTGCTGAAAGTGCTGAAGGTCGCTCCGACCGACCGCGCTGAAGCGGCTTCGATTATGGCGGTGCCCGGCCTGCTGGTCGGCATCTACGAGATCAATAGCTTTCATGTGGTCTTCCCGAACCTGGATGCTTCGTTGCAGCCAGAATTCTCGGCGCTGATGTTTGCCTGCTACGCTGCGGTGATCATCGCGGGTATCGTGTCTTCGCGTCTCGAAGGCATCTAAGCACTGTTGACGCTTAAGCATCCCTGCCGCCAAGTGCGCGCAGGGATGTTGCGTTGATGCAGTGGAAAAATTGGTCCGGCAGTGTGCGCGCTACGCCGCAGCTGGTGGCGCAGCCAAAGACTGAAACTGAGTTGGCGGTGCTGGTGACGCAAGCACGTAAAGTGCGCGTTGTCGGCGCCGGCCATTCTTTTATGCCGCTCTGCGAAACGGACGGCACGTTGCTCTCGCTCGCTGAGCTTGAGGGCGACATTTCTTTCAACGCCGACAAGTCGCGAGTCTGGGCGCCCGCGGGCTGGAGCCTGGCGAAGCTCACGTCCGCGCTCTGGGAAGGCGGCGTGTCGCTGATCAATCAGGGTGACGTGAATCCGCAATCGCTGGCGGGCGCTATCGGGACCGGCACACACGGCACCGGCGCAGAGCTGGGCTCGCTCTCGACTACCGCGCGCGGCTTCCGCGTGATGATGGCCGATGGCTCGATTGTTAGGTGCAGTGAAAGCGAGCGGCCAGATCTCTTTCAAGCGGCGCGGCTTTCGCTTGGCTTGGTCGGTGTGGCGACGCAGATCGAGATCGACGTGCTTCCCGCTTATCATTTGGAAGAGCGTGTCGAAACCTATCCGCTTGAAGAGGTGGAAGGGCGCTGGGACGAGCTTGTGGCGAAAAATCGGCACGTTGAATTTTTCGTGTTTCCGTATGGCAAATACGTTGTGCTGAAGACGTTGAACCCGGCGCCGGCCGAGGGACCGTTGAAGCACATGAACGACATCGACGATCGCGCGTTTCGCATGGTGTGCGAGGTGTGTTCAGTAGCGCCGTGGCTGACGCGGCGCTTGCAGCCGGTGATCGTTGGCGCCGGTGTGCGTCAGCGGCGCGTGGGGCCAGCGTATCAGATCTTTCCATCGGATCGCACAGTGCGTTTCGAAGAGATGGAATATGAGCTTCCGCGCGCCAACGGCTGGGCGGCGCTTAAGGAAGCGATTGCGTGGATCCAGAAGCGAAGATTGCCAGTGACGTTTCCGTTTGAGTTTCGTCTCACAGCGGCTGATGACATTTGGCTCTCACCATTTAACGCAATGCCGGGCGCCTCGATATCAATGCACCAGTTTGCTAAGATGCCGTGGCGTGATTTATTCGCTGAGGCGGAGCCGATCTTCCGCGCGCATGGCGGCCGCCCGCATTGGGCTAAGCGCCATACGCTGTCCGCGCGCGACGTTGATGCGCTCTATCCTGATGCCGCGAAGTTCAAGGCGGTGCGCGACGCGGTCGATTCGGGTGGGAAGTTCGCGAACGCGCATCTGATGCAAACATTCGCCATCGAGGAAAAATCAGCGTGAGCGACATTGATCTGCATAAGCATTTGATTGGACAGCAAGGATCACGATTGGCGTTGAACACGCCAGTGCTGGTGATTGATCACGATGCGCTTGCGCGCAACGTGGAGGCGATGGCGGCATTTGCGCGCTCCAACAAGCTAGCGCTCCGCCCGCATGCGAAGACTCACAAGAGCGTTGATATCGCGAAATTGCAACTTGCGGCGGGGGCGGTGGGCGTTTGCTGTGCGAAGCTTGGCGAGGCGGAGGCGCTGACCGAAGGCGGCGTGCGGAACATCCTGATTACGTCGCCAGTGGTGACGCCACAGGCGATCGCGCGTCTGGTGGCGCTCAATGGCAAGATCAACGCGCTTCGTGTCGTTGCGGACAATCCCGATAACGTCGATGCGCTCGCGGCAGCGACGCAGGCGGCGGAGCAGAGCCTTGCCGTTGTTGTTGACGTAGATCCCGGTATCCGCCGCACTGGTGTACCGTCACCGGAAGCGGCGGTGGCGCTGGTGCAACGTATCGCCGAAGCGCCGTCGCTGCGGTTCGAAGGCGTTCAATACTATTGTGGTGCGCAGCAACACATCGAGTCTTTCGCGGATCGCCGCGCGGCGATCGTGGATCGCACCGATTATTTGAAGACTGTGCTCCAGGCGCTTGAGGACGCTGGCCACAGTCCGGAGGTCGTCACAGGCGGCGGCACCGGTACGCACCAGATCGATGCCGAGCTAGGTGTGCTCACGGAGCTTCAGGCGGGCTCGTACGTGTTCATGGACAAGCAATACAACGATTGCGATCTCGACGGGCAGGGGCGCAAGCCATTCGAGACGTCGCTCTTCGTCGATGCACATGTGATTTCGGCAAACTCGGCGTCGATGGCGACGATCGATGCCGGCTTCAAAGCGCTATCCACGGATGGCGGTTTGCCGGTGGTGACAGACGGCGCGCCGTCTGGCGCAATGTTTGTGTTTATGGGCGATGAGCATGGGGCGCTGATCGCGCCGGATCACGCCTTCCGCATTGGCGATCATGTCAGTCTCGCCGTGCCGCACTGCGACCCAACGGTGAACCTCTATGAGGCTTACCACGTGGTGCGCGATGGTACGCTGATTGCGATTTGGCCTGTCAGCGCGCGGGGACGTTCGCGCTGACATGGACCGCCGGCGTCTCGCCGGCCAGCACCAGCGCCTGCCGGCGAGACGCCGGCGGTCCATATTTACTCAGCCGGCGTCCGCGCGGTATCTTCGTCATGCGGAGCGGGCTTCGGCAGGAAGCCCTGCACCCAGTGTTCGAGCTTATCGATCAGCACGAACATGGCGGGCACGAACACCAGCGATAGCAAGGTCGAGAGCATCAGGCCGCCGATAACCGCCGCGCCCATGCCTTGGCGCAAGCTGCCGTCAACGCCCCAGCCCGCCGCTGCCGGGATCATGCCACCAGACATAGCGAACGTCGTCATGATGATCGGACGCGCACGCTGCATGCCCGCTTCCATGAGCGCTGCGTTGCGGTTCATGCCGGCGTGCATGCGCTCAACGGCGAAGTCGACCAGCAGGATCGAGTTCTTGGTGACGAGACCCATCAGCATCAGCAGGCCGATGAAGGCGAAGAGTGAGAGCGGCTGGTTGGCGATGATGAGGCCAAGGAATGCGCCGCCGAGAGAGAGCGGCAGGGCGGTCATGATCGTGATCGGTTGGAAGAAGTCGCGGAACAGCAACACCAGCACGATGTAGATGAGGATGATGCCCCACAGCATTGCGCTGCCGAAACTCGCTGTCATGTCCGCGAAGTCTTCGGTTTGTCCGCCAGCTGCGAGGCGTGCGCCAGGGCCGCCTTGAGCTTCCGGAAGCGCGAAGACTTCTTGTTGTGCGGTTGAGAGCGGAGTGCCGGGGCGCACGTTGGCGCCGACAGTCACTGCGCGCTCGCGGTCGCGCCGCTCAATGGTGGCTTCACCGAGCGAGAACTGCACGTCGGCCACCGCATCGATGCGCACCGGCGCGCCGAGCGACGATTGAACCGGCAGTGAGCGCAATGCGTCGAGATCGCTGCGTTGATCGGGGCGCAGCGAGACTCGGATCGGAATTTGACGATCAGCGAGATCGAATTTTGGCAGGTTTTGCTCTGCGTCGCCGCTGGTCGCGATGCGGATCGCTGAGGCGAGACCGGCGGAGGTCACGCCGAGGCGGGCCATGTCTTCTTGGCGCGGACGCACCTGAATTTCAGGGCGGCGTAGCGCGGACGTAGAGCGCACGTCGGCCAGAGAATCTAAATTGCCCATGGCGGTTGCAAGCCGATCTGCAGCGGCGTTCACCGCGACCGGATCTTGGCCGACGAACTGCACCGTGATGTCCGAGCCGGACGATCCGCCCTGATCTTGAACAAACGCGGCGCGGTAGTCTGCGAACTCCGAAAGGATCGGACGCATCTCTTGTTGGATCGCGTAGGCGGAACGGTTGCGCTCGTCGCGCTGTGTCAGCTGGATGAAGAAGTTGGCATCGGGCGCCGAGCCATCGGCGCCGTTCATCGAGGTGAAGACGCCAATAACTTCCGGATTTTCCCGGATGCGCGCGCTCATGCGTTGCAGCACGCGATCAGCGTCAATCACCGGCGTGCCGGGTGGGATCTCGACGCGCGCTTGAATCATGCCGTTATCGAAGCGCGGGATCACGACGGCAGGCACAGTGCTTGCGAGCATAAGCGAACCAACGAACACCGCGAGGCCGATGCCGACGGTCTTCCATGGGTTGCGGATCGACCAGCTGAGGGCGTCATGATACGCGCTCGTCAAGACACCGGGCTTTGCTTCCTGCTCGTGCCCTTCGTTCTTCAAGAAGAACGCGGCCATCATCGGCGTGATCAAGCGCGCAACCACGAGCGAGAAAAACGCCGCGAGCGCGACGGTTAGTCCGAACTCTTTGAAGAAGACGCCCATCCCGCCTTCCATGAAGCTGACGGGCAAGAATACGGCGATGATCGAGCCGGTGGTGGCAACAACGGCAAGGCCGATTTCGTCTGCAGCTTCGAGCGCAGCGGCATACGCGGATTTTCCCATCCGCATATGCCTGATGATGTTCTCGATCTCGACGATGGCGTCATCGACAAGGACGCCAGTAACGAGCGCCAGGGCGATCAAGGTCACCATGTTCAAGGTGAAGCCCAGCATTTCGATGCCGGCAAACGTCGGGAAGATCGAGAGTGGAATAGCGGCGGCGGCGATCAAGGTTGCGCGCCAGTCGCGCAGGATTAGGAACACAACTAAGCACGCCAGCAGTGCTCCTTCGATCAGCGCTTCGATTGAGCTCTCGTGCATGCCGCGGATGAATTCGACGGTCGACGCGATCTCAGTGATACGGATTTGCGGATGCGATTCCTCGATATCGCGGATACGCTCGTCCATGAGGTCGAACACTTGGACTTCAGAAGCACCGCGCGAACGCTGCACCATGAAGCCAACGACCGGTTGGCCGTTATAGCGCGAAATCGAATTCAGGTCGCTGGCGCTGTCGGTAACGGCACCGAGATCGCCCAGGCGCACGGTGCGGCCGTCGCTGGCGCTGACGCGGAGGTTTTCGAGTTCTGGTACCGATTGAGCGCCGCCAAGCGTGCGGATCGACTGCGCTTGGCCGCCGATCTGCGCTTGGCCGCCGGGGAGGTCGACATTGATAGCGCGGAGCTGGTTGTTCACTTGGTCGGCGGAGACGCCGTAGGCAAGCATGCGAGCAGGATCGAGTTCGACACGAATTTCACGATCGACTCCGCCAAGGCGGGTGACGGCGCTGACGCCGGGCACGGCGAGCAATTCGCGTTGCAGATCATTGTCGATGAACCAGGAAATGTCCTGGGGCGTCATGCCTTCGCCTTCGAAAGCGTAATAGCCGATTGGCTGACTCGCAGCGTCGATGCGCTGAACCACCGGCTCGCTGATGTCAGCGGGAAGATCAGAGCGGATGCGCTGGATTGCATCGCGTGCGTCGTCGACGGCGCGGCTCAGATCGCCGTCGCTCTCCATCTCCACGGTCGTTTGCGAAACGCCGGGCGAGATGGTGGAGGTGACGCGCTTGACGCCTTCGACAGATGTCAGCGCAGCTTCAATGCGCTGCGTAATCTGCGTTTCCATTTCCGCAGGCGCGGCGCCGGGCTGGGCGACGACAACGGTGAAGCCGCCGAAGTCCACGTTTGGCAGCTGGTTGACCGGCAAGCGCCCGTAAGCGGTCCAGCCGGCGAACAGCAGCGCAAGAATGAGGAGGATCGGCGGGATCGGGTTGCGGATTGCGCCGGCTGAGATGTTCCAAGCCATTGCTGTTAGCCTTCCCGTCCGCGGATGCCTTCGGCAGGCGGCGCAGCGCCTGCCGAAGGCTGCTCCGGTGTTTGTGCAGGCGTTGGCGCAAGGATGCGCACTTGTTCGCCGTCTTGCAGGAATGCCGCACCCGAGCCGACGATGCGTTGGCCGCCGGAAAGCCCCTGGGTGACTTCAACCCAATCACCGTCGCGGCCAGCGAGTTGCACGTCGATGCGGTGCACGTGGTTCGTATCGTCGAGCACCAACACGTAGGCTTGGCCGCTTTCGTAGAGCACAGAGCTCTGCGGCACAGCGATGACTTCGCGTGAGGGCAGGTTGGCGTGACCGCGCAGATACATGCCGGCGCGAACGCGCGTGCCAGATGGCAGTGAGAACAGAGCTTCACCGGTGCGCGTGCGGCTATCGATCGATGCGGGCAAGCGGCGCAGCGTGCCTTGAACTGTCGAGCCATCAACCAGCGAGAACGTTGCGACCTGGCCTTCTTGCAGCGCTAGTGTGTCCGCTTCGGCAACTTGCGCTGAAACTTCGAGCCGATTGTCGGCGGCGATACGGAACAGGGTTTGGCCTTCGGTTGCGGCGCCAAGTGAGGCGGTGCGATCAATGACGAGCCCCGATGCCGGCGCGCGGAGGTAGCCGCCGCCAAGACGCGCATTCACTTCTGCGAGTTGGGCCTGCGCAGCGGCAAGGCGCGCGTCGGCCGCGACGGCCGCAGCGCGGCGTTGTTCGATCGCTTCAGTCGAGAGGGCGCCGGAGTCGCGGATAGATTCAGCGCGATCATATTCGCCGCGTGCGCGCACCGCTGATGATTGCGCTTCGGCCACGCTCGCTTGCGCGGCGCGTGTCTGGGCGGTCGCGAGCGCACTGTCGAGGCGCGCCATTGGTTGGCCCTGGCGTACAGTGTCACCCTCATCGACGAGGATTTGCAGAATACGCACGCCGCTAGCTTGTGCGGTGACTTGGATATCGCGAACGGGGCGCGCTTCGCCGCTGAGCGAGACTTGCGTCTCAAACGTGCGTGCTTCCACCGGAACGACGCTGACAGCTTGCGCAGTTGCGGGCTGCGCTTCGATGTTGCCGTCGCCGCCAATGCGGCTTGTGACGAACAGAACAGCGATCAGCGCGGCGATGCCGCCGCCCATGAGCATGATAATCTTGTTGCGCCGCTTGTTGGCGTCCGGCGCATCAGTCGCGCGCTCCCACACGCGCTTGCCAGCGTCGCGCGCGTCACGCAGCGCTTTGCCGCTCGCGTCTTTGGCGCGCTTCAAGAAGCCCGGCGCTTCGTTGAACGGTTCGGGGGTCTCTGGCTTGTTCATTGGCGTGGCTCAAGATAGCGCTCAGCGAGCGCACGGAATTGAAGAATGGCGGCTTCGACGTTGGTTTCACGGCAAAATGCGCGCCTGAGACCTATGCCTTCCAAAGTCGCAAACAAGGTGTTGGTTGCGCTTTCGGGATCCAGTGTTGCGTCGATCTCACCACGCGCTTGAGCGGCGGTGAACGCGCGAATGAAAATTCGGACACTCGCGCCGTCGGTCGTGCGCAATGGCAATGACACGGCGTCGTCGCGTATGGCTTCAGCCATGATCTCCGCGATCAGCGCGCCGTCGCCGTCAGCGAACTTCTCAAAGAACGCCCGCGCAGCGAGACAAATTGCCGGGATGAAGCCTTGCTCTTCGGAAGCGCGCATGAAGGCCTCGTCGCTCTCGCCGCGCTTGTCTTCGGCGATCGCGCCGATGATGTCGGCCTTGCTCGAAAAGTAGCGATAGAGCGCACCGGCGCTGATCTCCGCTTCGGCGCAGATTTCGGCCATTGTCGCCTGGTGGAAGCCGCGGCGGCGAAAGCACGCAATGGCCGCGTCCATGATCTGACGCCGCCGGCGCTCGGCCAGTTCGGGGTTGGCTAGACGGGCCAAATTATGATCACCAAGTCTCGAATTGCCGGAATCGGCTTGCGCCGCGATGTTGCGATGCATATAAAACGAATGTTCGTTCTTTAAATGTTAAGTCTGGACGGCGTCAAGCTGAAAACCCAAATGGCCTGCGTGGGTTGAGCATCTCAGCCAGCGCTTTCCGGACGCCTAAGTGCTTGAGGAGTAATCGGGAATGGCTGCAGTCGGGTCCTTCATTCGCGCCGCGTTGGCCGCGGGCGCGCTGGCCTCTGCCGCCGGATGCGTCACCATGCCGAGCGAACGGGCGGAAGCGCCGCTGCTCCCGTCAGCCTGGCGGGATGCGCCTCAGGGCGCCGAGCAGCCGGTCACGGACTGGTGGCAGGGCTTCAACGATCCGGCGCTGAACCTATTGGTTGTCGAGGCGCTTTCGGAAGGGCCGAACGTGCAGCTCGCGGTTTCGCGCGTCCGCGAGGCCCGGGCGCATTCCTACTCGACCGTTACTCAATTTTTGCCGCAGCTCACCGCGACCGGCAGTGGCCAGTATCAGCGTTTCGTGGAAGGGCCAGTGCCGACCGGCGTCGATCGTGAGTCAATGAGCGGCTCGTATGGCGCGCAGGTCTCGTGGGAGCTGCCGCTCTTTGCCATTGGCGCGACAACGGTCGGCGCGCGCGCGAACACGCAAAGCGCTTTGGCGGATCTGCGCGGCGCGCGTGTCGCGCTCGCCGCCGATGTCGCGCAAGCGTATGTCGATTTGCGCGCAGCGCAGGCTAGCCGCGCGGCCTTGCAGCGCTCGGTCGAAACTTCGGATGAACTCGCGCGTATTCTCGCCACCAGCGCAGGCGCAGGCTTCGCGTCAGAAGCGGATGCAGCGGATGCGCGCCGTCTTGCTGAAAGCACGCGCACGCGTTTGCCGGGTTTGGTTATCGAAGAACGCCGCGCGGAAAATGTGCTGGCAGTTCTGCGTGGGCGCGCGCCCGGCACGGAAGATGGGCAAACGCAAAGCGTATTAGCTACGGAAAACGCACCAGTTCCGCATTTAGAACTTTCCTCCGCGCCTGCCGCGCCTGCAGATTTGTTGCGTCTGCGCCCTGACGTGGCGCGCGCTGAAGCGCAAACGCTGCTTGCGGCCGCTCAGCTTGGCGCGGCGCGCGCAGATTTGCTGCCGCGCTTGAATCTCACCGGCGCGATCAACGTCACGGATGCGCTGATCGGCAATCCGAGTGGCGCCGGTTTGACGCTCGCGACTGGCACGCCTTTGATCTCGATGCCGTTGTTTGATTGGGGCCAGCGCTTTGCTGTCTCGCGCCAGCGCAATGCGCAGTTCGACCAATCTCTCATCCAGTATCGTCAGACCGTGACGCAGGCGATCGCCGAGGCGTCGAATGCTTTGGTTTCGTTGGATCAAGGTCGCTTGCGCCTCAATTCCGCACGCGCGGCGGAAGAGGCGGCGGGAGCTGCGACGCGCGGTTCGCGTGCAGCGTTTGAAGCCGGCATCCAGAGTTTGGCGGATCGTTTGCGATCCGAGCAGCAGCTGATTGATGCAAACCTCACGCGCATCACTGCGGAGCAACAATCGGCTAGCGCTGCGATCGCCACCTACCGCGCGTTCGGGGGCGGTCCGGCCGTCGCGCCCGAGGTCGTGCGCCGCTAGCCGATCAATCCACGTCATTCGTCGCACACGTCCGCGAAAAGGCTGGACACGTGCGCGTGTGTGCGCTGCCTAGGCCGACAGGTTTAGGGGAGCTATGCGATGAAGCGAGCGCTTGCGGGAGCGTTGATGTTTGCGGCGGTGTTGAGTGGCTGCGCCACATCGAGCACGCCTACGGCCAGCACCGAGCGGCCGGCGACGGTTGCGGAACTCCTGGACGGCGTCGAGATTCCGTATGAGAGCTTCACGCTCGACAATGGGCTCACGGTCCTGGTGCATGAGGATCGCAAGGCGCCGATCGTCGCGATTGCGGCTTGGTACAATGTCGGCTCCAAGGATGAGCCTGAAGGCCAGGCTGGCTTTGCGCACCTGTTCGAACACATTATGCTGTTCAACGGCACCGAGCACATTCCGAACCTGATCGAGCCGCTCCGCGAAATGGGCGCCACCAACTGGAACGGCACCACTTGGTTTGATCGTACCAATTACTTCCAAACAGTGCCGACGCCGGCGCTGGAGCGCGGGCTCTACATCGAGAGCGAGCGGATGGGCTATCTTCTCGGCGCCCTCACGCAAGAGCGCCTCGATGCGCAGCGCGGCATTGTTCAAAACGAAAAGCGCCAAGGCGACAACCAGCCGTACGGCATGACGTTCTATCGCATTCTTGAGCGTCTGTTCCCGGAAGGGCACCCGTATCGTCACTCAACCATCGGCTCGATGGCTGATCTCGACGATGCCTCGCTTGAGGAGGTACGCCAGTGGTTCCGTGATAACTACTCGCCGAACAATGCGGTGATCGTGCTCGCGGGCGACATCAATGTCGCGGAAGCGCGTCCGCTGATGGAGCGCTATTTTGCGCAAATCCCGCGTGGTCCTGTGAACACGCCCGCGGCAGCGGAGATCCCGACGCTCTCTGCTCGAATCGATGACACGATGCACGATCGCGTCGCTAACACGCGGCTTTATCGCACCTGGGTCGTGCCAGGTCTCGCGAACGACGACACTTTGGAGCTCGATGTTGCGGCGCAGGTGCTGGGCGGCCTGAATAGCTCGCGGCTTGATCGAATTTTGGTGCGTGATGAGCAGAGTGCGGTTTCGGTCAGCTCCAGCGTGCTGCCGTTCCAGCGCGTCAGCATGTTCTTCGTTACTGTGGATGTGAAGCCTGGCGTTGATCCGGCGGCGGTTTCCGCGCGGCTTGATCAAATCATTGGGGAGTACATCACGACGGGCCCGACCGCGGATGAAATCCAGCGTGTCGCTACCCAGCAGGTGTTTGGCAGCGTGCTCTCGATTGAGCAGGTGGGTGGCTTTAGCGGCAAAACTGTCGCGCTCGCCAATAGCGCGGTCATCGCGGGCGATCCCGATTTCTACGAACGCAATCTCCGCGCTTATGGCAATGTGACGCCGGCTGCGGTGCGTGACGTGATGGGTCGCTGGCTCACGCGACCGACGTATGCACTGCGTGTCGATCCTGGTGTGCGCGAAGCCTACCAAGACGCGAGCGCCACCGGCCGTCCGGCGCCGGACACTCGCCCGCCGACGGCGCAGGCTCGCGACCCGATGCCAGAAATCGGCACGATCGCCGATCTCGATTTCCCGGACGTGCAACGCGTGCGCCTGAACAACGGCATCGAAGTCGTGTACGCGCGCCGCGCCGCCGTGCCGATCACCTACGTAGCGTTCGATTTCGACGCCGGCGTTTCTGCTGATCCGCAGGGCGCATTCGGCACGCAACGTCTCATGCTCTCGACGATGACGTCTGGCGCGGGCGGCCGCGGCGCGATGGAGATCGCAGAGCAGCAAGAGCGATTGGGCGCCACCATCGGGGCCAACGGTTCGCTCGACCGTTCCGCGTTGACGCTTACGACGCTCAGCGCCAATCTCGCACTCTCGCTCGATCTGTTCGCTGACGTGGTGCAGCGGCCGGACTTTGATGCGCGCGAGGTTGGACGTGAGCGCGACCAACAGCTCTCGGCGATCGCAACCGAAGGCACGCAGCCGAACGGCTTGGCCCAGCGGACGTTTCCCGCGTTGGTCTTTGGCGCGACCCATCCGTACGGGCGGCCATCGTCGGGTCTCGGCAGTCAGGCTTCTGTATCGCCGCTGACGCGCGACAATCTCGTGACGTTCCATCAAACTTGGATACGGCCGGAAACCGCGCGCGTGTTCGTGGTTTCGGATCGTCCGCTGAACGAAATCACCCGTGCGCTCAATGCGCGCTTTGGCAATTGGCGCGGTGCGGCTGTGCCTGTGGGGCAGAAGAACTTTGACGCGCCAATCCCGGCAGCGCGTTCGCGCATTGTTATCGTCGATCGCCCGCAATCGCCGCAATCGGTGATTTATGCGGGGACGGTGCTGCCGATCCGTGGGTCTGAAGACACGCTGACGATCAACGCGGCCAATGAAGTGCTCGGCAACAACTTCCTGTCGCGCATCAACACGGAAATCCGTGAGCGGCGTGGCTGGTCATACGGACTAAGCGGCGTCCTGAGCTTGCGTGAAAACCAGGTGCCATACATCATCAATGCGCCGGTTCAGGCCGACCGCACGGGTGACTCCATTCGTGTGCTGATCGAGCAGATCAACGCCTTCAATTCAACGAACGGCGTCTCAGCTTCCGAGCATGTCCGCACGGTCAACGGCAACATTCGTCAGTTGCCGGGTTCGTTCGAGACGGCCGGAGCGGTGCTCGGTGCGTTGCGCTCGAACCAACTCTACCGCCGCCCTGACAATTACTGGGAAAGCGTCGCATCGCGCTATCGCGGGATGAGCGCCGCGGATATGGATGCGGCGGCGCGCGCCGTGATCGATCCTTCGCGGTTCGTCTGGGTTGTGGTTGGTGACGCGTCAGTTGTTCGGCCGCAATTGGAGGGGCTGGGCCTCGATATCGAGGTTGTCCCGGCGTCCTAGGCGTTACCAATCGATGCGAATGACGACGGTGTCGGTGTAGCTGCCTGGCTTCGTGGCAATTGTGGGCGTCACGACGCCGTAGACGCTGCGCGTTGCCGTCCAGTGTCCGATCGCCAGTAGGCCGCCGGAGAGTGTGGCGGCCACCCCGGTCGTGCCGTTACCCCAGATCGTATTGTACTGCGTCGTCGTATAGAGATTGTAGTCGAGTAGATCGCCAGCGGCGGAGCGCATTTTGCGTGCGCTGATCGTGCCGTGCGCGCCGCTCTGCATGCGCACCGCCATGCTCGGGAAGAGTTCAGCGAGGCCAGTGCAGTCGACCGTGACTTCGCCTTCCGCTGTCTGGGCGCCGTCCAATGGATTGAGGTCTTGGAAGTCGAGCGTCGTGGCCGAGACGTTGCAGACACAGCCGAAAATACCGCAGATGAGTGCGTTCGCCGGCGGTGCGGTCGCGAACCACGCCAACGCAAACACGATGCCGGTGATGAGAAATCGCATCATGACAGCGCCGCGCATTGAAGCGTGAGACCGGCGCGGACCGCGGCTTCATCAGCGGCGGCGTCACAGCCGCTGTTGATGAGATGCACGATGTCGCCGTCTTGTGCGCCTTGCACAACGACCCGGCCGCCGGTGCCGATCGGGAAGCGTTCGCCATCGCGCGTGCGCACTAGAATGGCGCCCCGCGCCGGCAGCTCGCCGTCCGCGAAAGCGACGCGCGTTTCGGCGACACGCTCGCGTGCATCACTGAAGCGGACAACGACTCCAGAGCCTGCGGCAGGGGTGACAAAGCGATTTGGTGAAGTAGGCGCTCGATCGACGGGCAGGTCATCGGGGTTGATGCTGATGACGTTGCGATCATAGGCGCGCAGATTGGTAATGAGATGCCGGCCATCACCGCCAGTCTCGCCGACGTCGAGCTGGTTGCGCGACACGGAGACGTCAGGCGCACCAACATCGACGAGCGCGAACGCACCGTCGATGCGGCGGCCAGCGAAAGCCATATTGTCGATCCAACCGATGCTGCCGGCGTGGCGCACGCGAACGCCGCCTCGATCGCCGGCGTAGCCGACCTCAGCCTGTGTATCGCCAAGAGGACCCCGGACCATGGCCGCGAGTTCAACGCGTTCGTGTTCGCCGCCAGCAGATGCACGCGCGCGCCATCCGAAGCGCTCGGGTTCGACAGCGCGTTGCGCGCCGGCGCGATACGTCGTCCCGCGGTCGTCGTTCTCGGCGCTGACATGCGCGGATACATCGCCCGTCAAAGAGAAGCTGAAGCTGATTCCTGCTGCGAGTTCGCTCTCTTCGCGTTCGAAGTGCGCGAGGCGGAAGGAAAGCGCACCGTCTAGATAATCCGGCGTGTAAGCGAAGGTGAGTGTACGGATCGGCGGCTCATCATCGAACTCCAACTGTGCGGCCGTCAGGTTGAAGGCGCCGTAATCGCCGAGGTCTAGTCCCGCATTGCCGGAGATACCTTGCCGAAATGCATCGCGCTCGCGCCCGGGTGCGAAGAGGCCGTCGCGTTGTTCAAACTGGGCGCCGAATGAGAGCGCGCGTCCGTCGAAGTACCAGGAGACAGTGGTGAAGCCGCCGTCTTCATTGACCGCGCGCGAAACGTAGGCTTGGCCAAAGTCCAGGGCGGTGAATGTGACTGCGGCTTGCGCCGTTGCGCTCTCGTCCGTTGCTTCGATGGCGCCCTCGAGCGTGAGGCTTTCGGTGACGCCTCGGCGATACCGGAGTGCGGCGAAGGGGTCGCCATAGCGTGAGTCCTCGCGGCCGAACCCGCGCCGTTCGGCGCCAAGTGCGAATGACCAGTCTGATAGTCCCGGACGCAACATCGCTGTGCTGACGAAGAAGGGGCGGGTGATCGTTTGTTGGCGTCCCAAGATGTCGGTGATGACGAGTTGTGCTTCGCCCGCTCCTGAGATGACAGGCGGCTGATCGATCACGAACGGTCCGGCTTCGATCTGCGATTGCGCGCGCAGAACGCCATCAACATAGAGTTCGACCGTCGAGGCCGCTTCGGTCTCTCCAGTGAGTGCGGGCGTCGGATAGGTGATCAGCGACGGCGTTAAGCCGAAATAGCGGCCAATCTGCAGGCCGCCGAAGCGCACTGGCGCGCTGTTCGCGCCGAGATGGATGGAATCGCCAAGACGAACGCGCACGCCGGCGTTCGGGCGGTCGATCGTCCATGAGGTTTCGAGACGCGTTATGCGTGCGTCGTCGTCGCGTTCTGTCTGGCCGACCCATGAGCCTTGAATCAAGCCAAAGCTGCCGAACAGCGCCGCTTCCACGATGCCGGAAGCGCTGGCGCCGTCGTCCTCGATCCACTGCACATCGCCTTCGTAGTTGAGATAGCCGCCTGCCGCGGACGCATCGACCGTGTGCCGCGCTTCGTCGCGTTCATCGAGGTCAAGGCGCTGACGCATGTAACACACCATTGTGCACGTGATCGCGATCGCTCCTTCGCCTTCAAGTTTAACGAACGAGAGACCAGGGACGTCGGAGAGCAAAGTTTGTTCGTCGTCAGCGCTGGGCGCGGCGATGCCGAGGGTAGCGAGTGCGCTGGTCTCGATCACGATGCCGCGCTCGGTGCGCCAGGCAAACACGTCAGCCGTCGTCCCGCGCGCGGCTAAGCGAAGCTGCACCACAAATGGCGCTGCATCCTCAGCGGCGGCTGTCGCGGTGAACGCGAAGCTAGCGCACAGAAGCGTGCTGATCCGGCCGGCCGACATCGATTGTGCGCTCGCTGCGTTGGCCGCCAGCGCCACTTGCGATCAACTGGATCGCACGTGGTGACGCCGGAAGTTCTACTGTTGCGGAGGAGCCGGCTAGCAAATAGCGCGGCGCATCCAGGTGTTGATTGTTCTGCACGAGCCGGATCTGTGCATAGCTGCTGCCGCTATTGGTCAGGATGACGGTGTTGCCATCGACGCGCGACGTGACATTGGCGGCGGCGCCTGGCGGCGTCATGAACACAGGTAGAGACATTTCGAGGGAGAAGCCGAGAGCGACGCCGGTGTGCTCCTCGCTCGGGAGTTCGCGCAGCAGAATGCGATAGGATTGCTCGCTCGCGGCTTGCCGGCGCGCGCCGATGCGAATGGTTTGTTCGCCGTTTGCTGGAATTTCAAAAACGCCCGGTGCAACGATCAGTAGGCTGGTGCGCGTTAGGACGTCTTCACCGTTCACCTGCGACCAGAGGTAGGCTTCCACCTCGAACGAGACGGGTCGCGTGCGTCCGTTGCGCATGCGTATGGAATCGATGGTCTGCTGCGGTGACAAGCTCACCAAGACCGGTGCGACCTGAATGCCGCCAGTCTGCGCGCTCGCTACGCTAGGCGCCGCGATGACTGCGACGGCCAAGAGGAGCGCGCGGAGCGTCACCAGGACACCGTCACGACGATTGTGTCGACGTAAGTGCCGGCCGGAGATGCCTGTTGCATCGGCACGCGGCCGTAAAGGTGGACCGTATCGGGTGTGCCGGAGCCCGTGCCACCGAGGCGATCCGTTCCGGTGTTGCCCCAGAGAATCGTCCGCTGCGTGTTTTGATAGAGCACGTAGTTCAGCGTGGCGGTGTCGGCGACTTTTGTCATGCGGCGCGTAGCCATCGACGCGCCCGATCCGGCGCCGAGGCTCATGCCGACGAGATAGGGCGTGCCATTCGTGCAGGTGACGCTCAGTGTTGTCTCCGCATCGAGGTTTGTCGCTACGATGGGATCGTAGTCGCCAAAAGTGAGATCGGTCGCGGTCACATCACACGATGCGAGCACGGTTGCGTGAACTTCGAATGAATCTGTATCGCTGCCGGCGTAAGCCGTGCAGGGCAAGAGCACCGCCGCCGCTAACGTCAAAGGAGCTAGTGTCCGAAACATAACCACACCCAGTCTTTTTGTTGCGAGCATTTTGCGGTAGATGCCGCTAAGGACCGCTTAAATCGGCGTCACCGAGAGATTGACGCTGCTTCCGGTGAGGCCGCTCAGCACTTGGTTGGCGATGCCGCCCTGCAGAGAAAGTAGGCGTGTGCCGATCTGAAAGCTGGCGAGTTGCGCTTCTGAGGCGGTCGCCTCGCGGTAAATGGTCATGCGGCCCGATGGGATGAACAGACGACCAAAGTAGAGAGGCGCATCTGTTGTCACCGCAACCCGAACGGCATTGACGTTTGCGGCGCCAGGACGGAAGCGCTCGGCCGGCCGGACGGAACGATCCGGCGCATAAGTTCCGCGCACGACACGGACGCGTGTGCCGCGCGGCCACCGGTTGGCGGCGACGGTGGCGGCGGCGAGCGCTTCCGCTTGCGCCGGGTTCTGCATGGCTGCCAAGGCGGCCAAATCGGCGCTGCCCTGTAGGCGGCGAGATTCAAGATAGACGCTGCCGACATCCACGGCCAAGCCAGCGCATCCGATCAGCGTGATAAAGCTCACCGCCGTCAGTATGGATACGCCACCTTCACGTGCGCGGATGAAAGAGCTCAGCAGCATCAAAAGCCACCGGCCCGAATAGTGGACGTGCGCGAGATCGTGGTCGGCGGCGCCGGGACCAGTGTCTGGAAGGCCCAGTAGACATCTTCGCTCGCGTCGTAAGTGACGGCCACGTTGATGGCGAGGCCCGCACGGGTGACGGTGATGCGTGAAAGGTCGCCTCGCATGAAGCGCTGGCTGGAAATGCCGGACATCATAGCCTCACGCGCGAGCGCGAGACGCTCCTCGTCATCTAACCCTGCAATTGACGCGCGGGCAGCGTCGTTGGCGAGCTGTTGGACGGTGTGTGCGGTCAGGAAATAGCCGCCGTAGGTGAAAATCCCGGTCATGAGGATAAGGAGGATCGGCCCGACGATCGCGAACTCCACTGCAGCGCTTCCCGACCTGTCGGCGAAGCTGCGATGCTTTCGCATGAAGAACTGCGGCGCTCGGAAGGCGCGGAATCTGCGAGACAAATGTAAGGAGAAACCCACGCTACGCTCCTGCGACCGAGCGAAGATCATGGTCTAGAACCGTTGGGATATGCCTCAGTCGAATTGTTCGAAACTTGCGAACTATCAATACAAATGAGAGCTGAACACGTGCGTGTTGTGCAATATTGCACTGAGGAAACACGCTCTTTGATCTCGCCGCTAAGTGGTTGGGTGAACTCTGTTGTGTCAGAGTAATTCACAGAATATGAGTCGGAGGGCTTTATGAGTAATCGCGTCAGCGTCTCGTCTGCCGAGTTCATTCGTAACATCGGCTACTGGCAAAACGAAGCTTTGCGTAAGCCGATATCGATCACGCACCACGGCCGCGAACGCTTGGTGCTCGCCGCGCCTGATGCGGTTCATTCGAGCGGCGGCGCGAGCGATGAAGCAAAGCTGCTTGCCTCCTTGCACTCAGATGTCGCCATCGTCCTCGAGAACTTAAGCGACGGTTATCTGAGTGTCGATCCGCAATTGTGCATCCGCCACAGCAACGTAGCCGCCGAGGCCTTTGTCGGCCTGTCGCGTGCGGACCTTGACGGTGTCTCGATCATGACCGCGCTGCCGCAACCGCTGGCGTCGATCCTCGCGGATCGTGTGCAACGCGTGATCCGCTCACGCCAAGCAGAGCGCTTCGAGGTCGGTGCGGCGGACGGACGCCATTTTTCCGTGACGGTTTTTCCGGTTGCGGCCGGCGCGGCGGCGCTGCTCAGCAACGTGACAGAGGTTCACGCACTTCGCCGCAATCTCGAAGAGGGTGAGGCGCTTCAGCAAGCCGTGCGCGCGCACGCGAACGCCGCGGCGATCAAGCTTGATGCCCGCGCGCGTATCGAAAGCGTTGATGCTTCCTTTACGGCGTGGACAGGCTTCGCGTCGCTTGATGTCACCGGTCACCGGATGCTTGATCTCGTGGCGCCTGGTCAGCGCCGGGATGCCGCGGAGGGCATTGAGCGTGTTTTGCGTGAAGGTCAGTCTCGGGCGATGAGCCTGACGCTTCTGTCGAAGCGCGGCGATGAGATTGACGGGATAATCTCGCTGGCGCCTATCCAGACGGATTTTATCGCTCACGGCGCCTTCGCTTTGTTCATTCCGCTGTCCGATAGCGCCAAAGCCCGTCGGGCCGCTTAGCTCAACAGCGATTAAGCTAGCGCGTCCGTTCGCCAGACCTGTAAACTCAGGCGCGAGGGATGCATGGCGCGGACGCAAGCAGCTGACTACGACGAACGAAAGCTAGCAATCGTGGAGCAAGCCGCGGCGCTGTTCGCGACGCATGGCTTCAATGGCGCCTCCGTTGCGGACATCGCCGAGCGCTGCAAGACCTCGAAGAGCCTTATCTATCACTATTACGAGTCCAAGGAGGACATCCTCTACGACGTGATGATCAGCCACGTTCGGGCTCTGGAGGCGGCCGCGGCTGACGCGCTGGCCGGGAGCGCCGGCGCCGAACAGAAATTGCGTGATCTGACGCAGCTCTTCATGACGCTCTACATTGGCGCAGCTGACCGGCATAAAGTGCTGCTGAACGATCTCGATTATGTGCCGAAGGCGCGGCGCGCGGAGATCGTAGCGGTTCAGCGCGGCCTGATTGAAAGCGTGCGCAAGCTTTTGGTAGAGATAGAGCCAACGCTGAAGAAGCGCGATAGCGCGAGCTTCTCCGCCGCGATGCTGTTCTTTGGCACGATCAACTGGACGCACACTTGGTACGATCCAAAGGGCGCGGTGACGCCCAAAGCGCTGGCCGATATGGCTGTGGACTTGACGCTTGGCGGCGTAGCGCGCGCGGCGTTGACCTAGCCGGGCTTCGCCCATTCCATCACCACGAACCAGGGCGCGCGGCGATAGCGGTCGGCCTTTGGCTCCGGCGCGCCGGCGATAGGCGCAGGCTCTTCGAAGTAGCGCAGATGAAGATCGTGGCTGAGCAGCTCGCGCATGTATGCGCTAAGCGGCCGATGGTGATTGACGATGCGGATGCCTCGCCATTCCGTCCAGAAGGCGCGCTCCTCAAGATAGTAATCGACTGGGTAGTGTTTGAGCTTTCCGCCAAAGCCGCGCACCCAACCGGATTCCGCGCCCGCCGTGTTGAAGCCGTTGAGATTGGCGATGAGCAGCGTGCCGCCCGGTCGAAGCACGCGCGCCATTTCCGCAATCGGCGCGGTGATCTCCGGCATGTCGATAAGACTGAGGTAACTGACCACGAGATCGAAACTCGCGTCGTCGAAAGGCAATGCCTCGCCGCTCGCTTCATGGTAGGCGCCGTCTTGATCCAGTTCTCGCGCATGGGCGAGAAGGGCGGGTGTTGGATCGATGCCGCTGCACTCGATGCCTTTGGCCTGGAGCATGCGGCAGAAACGGCCTTCGCCGCAGCCGACATCAAGGGCTGTCTGGGCATTTGTCGCTAACGCGCGCGGCAGCATGATTGGATCGAGCACATACCTGCGCGCAAAGTCGCCGTGCTCACCAATGTCCGCGATCCAAGCGGCCGCCGACTCGTTCCAACCGTCTTCTGACATGATCTAGACGTCGTACGTCAGGACCACGCCTTCTGTCAGGGGGGTGGCTTGGCACGTCAGCACATAGCCCTCAGCGATCTCTTGTTCGGAGAGGCCGTAATTCACCTTCATGCTCACTTCGCCCGCCGTCACCTTGGCGCGGCATGTGGCGCAGACGCCGCCTTTGCATGCGAATGGCGCGGGCAGGCCGGCGGCGCGGACGTTGTCCAAAATCGAGTGGTTGTTCGGATCGAACGCGACCTGCATGCGGCGGCCGTTGAGCGTCACGCTCATTTTGAGACCAGCAGCCTTCTCTTCCAACACGCGCGCAGCAGCTGCTTGCGCAGCCGAAAGTGGCCCGGTGGTGAAGCGCTCGACCAGAACGCGCGGCTTCTCGACATTCTTCGCCGTGAGCGCTTCTTCGACAGCGTCCATCATAGGGCCCGGGCCGCAGATGAAGAACGCATCGACGTCGCTCGCTTTGACCAAAGTCGAGAGAATTTCCTCAGCCTTCTCCCGGTCGAGGCGGCCGTTGAAGAGTTCAATCTCTTCCTCCTCGTCTTCGAGGAAGTGGAACACGGACAGGCGATCGATGTAGAGATCCTTCAGGCCCGCGATCTCTTCTAGAAACATCACGCCTATCGAGGTACGGTTGCCGTAAAAAAGCGTGAAGCGTGAGTGCGGCTCCATCGCGAGCGCCGTCTTCATCAGCGACAGGATCGGCGTGATCCCGGAACCGCCGGCGAATGCCACGTATTCGCGCCGCGCCTCCGGATCGAAGCTCCAGCAGAAACTACCGTGCGGCGCCATGACCTCAAGCTCGTCGCCAACCTTAAGCTCGTCATTGACCCAGTTGGAGAATGCACCACCCGCAATCTTCTTGACGCCGATCTTCAACGCACCTTCGCTAGGGCTGACGCACACTGAATAATTGCGGCGGAGTTCTTCGCCGCCGAACGTGCGGCGGAAGGTGAGGTGCTGGCCCGCTTTGAACGTGAATGCTTCGCGCAACGCTTCCGGCAATTCAAAGCGAACGGACACCGCATCCGGCGTTTCGCGCTTTACCTCAGCAACGCGCAGCGTGTGAAAATCGATGTTTGCCATCAGTGACACTTAAATCGGTCGAACGGCTCAGCGCATGACTTGCAGCGCCAGAGCGCTTTGCATGGCGTCGAGCCGAAGCGGGAAAGCTCTTCGGTATTAGATGAGCCGCACTGCGGGCACTCGGCCGCCATTTGGTTCTTTAACGAAGCAGTCGCGGCGCCTCTCGGCGGCGGCGCAATGCCGTAGGCGCGCAGCTTCTCGCGGCCTTCGTCGCTGATCCAGTCCGAGGACCAAGGCGGCGATAGCGTGGTTTCGATGCGCACGTCCGCGAACCCGTTGGCGTCGAGCGCGGCGCGGATTGATTGTTCAATCGCGATCGTCGCGGGACAGCCAGTGTAAGTTGGCGTGATCACGACGCGATCAGCGCTAATCTCTCGCACAATCCCGAGATCAACCACCGACACCGCCGGGATCTCGGGATCCGGCACTTTGGCGAGGATGGCGCGGATATGGAGCGCCGGCGTCCCGCCGGCATGCTGCACTTCAGCTTCGGATGCCTGCGCCGGCCGGCGAGACGCCGGCGGTCCATGAGGCGCAGCGCTCACCACGTCGCGCCCGGATAAGCACGCTGCAAGAATTGCATGTCGCTCAGCAGATGACCGAGGTGCTCGGAGTGCCGGCCAGCCCGACCGCCCGTCGTTGCACGGCGCGGCGCCGGACGCGCGAGCGTCGCTTCCGCCAACACTGTATCAATGCGGGCATCCCACGCAGCACGCAGTGCTGCTTTATCGACACCGGCGCCAGCCGCGATGGCTGCCACATCAACATCATCCATCAAGAACAGCTCGTCGGCGAAACGCCACATCCAGTCGAACCCGGCGATCATGCGCGCCTTGCTCTCCTCAGTGCCGTCGCCCAAGCGGATGACCCAATCGCTCGCGAGCGTTGCGTGGTACGCGACCTCTTTCGCGGCTTTTGCTGCAATCGCCGCAAAGCGCGTGTCCTTCGCGGCCGTCATCTGCTCAAACAGCAGCGCTTGATAGTGCGAGAACAGAAATTGCCGCGCGATTGTTTGCGCGAAATCACCGTTCGGCTGCTCGACCAGCAAGCAGTTGGTGAAATCCATCACGTCACGGCGAAAGGCGAGGGCGTCGCCATCACGGCCTTCGCCCTCAATCTCGCCCGCGAGGTTTAAAAAGTGCGTCGCTTGCCCAACTTGATCGAGCGCGACGTTTGCCAGCGAGAGATCGACCTCCAGCGCCGGCGCGTGTCCGCACCACTCACCCAAGCGTTGGCCGAGGATGAGCGAGTCGTCACCGAGCCGCAGCGCATATGTCGCGATCTTGTCCATCAGATGTGCGTGATGCCGTCGGGGATTTTGTAGAAGGTTGGGTGGCGATAGACTTTGTCTTCCGCCGGTTCGAACAGCGCGCCTGCATCGCCTGGGTCGGACGCTACGATCTGCGCCGAAGGCAGCACCCATAGGCTGATGCCTTCCATGCGCCGCGTATACGTGTCGCGCGCATGTTCAAGCGCCATCTTCGCATCGGTGGCGTGTACGCTGCCGACATGGCGGTGCGAGAGCCCGCCTTTGCCGCGCACGAACACCTCCCAGAGCGGCCATTCCTTGCTCGGATCACTCATCGCGTTACTCCGCCGCCAGCTTTGCTGCGGCGCGCTTCTCAGCGTGCACGCGCGCCGCATCGCGCACCCAGGCGCCTTCATCCCAAGCTTTCTGCCGCGCTTGCAGCCGCTCTTTTGCGACCGGGCCTTCGCCCTTCACGACAGCGTAGAATTCTTCCCAATCGACGTCACCGAAATCGTAAGCGCCGCGCTCTTCGTTCCACTTCAACGCGGAATCAGGCACTTTCAGCCCGATCGCTTCGGCTTGTGGCACAGTGATATCGACGAATTTCTGCCGCAGATCATCGTTCGTATCGCGCTTGATGCGCCAACGCATGCTTTGCTCGGTGTTCGGCGATTTATCATCCGGCGGGCCGAACATCATAAGCGACGGCCACCACCAGCGATCCAATGCATCTTGCGCCATGCGCTTCTGCTCCGCCGTGCCGGCCGCGAGATGCATCGTGATCTCGTAACCTTGGCGCTGGTGGAAGCTTTCTTCCTTGCAGATGCGAACCATCGCGCGCGCATAGGGGCCATAGGATGTCCGTTGCAGCGGCACCTGGTTCATGATTGCCGCGCCATCGACCAGCCAGCCGATGGCGCCGATGTCGGCCCAAGTCAGCGTCGGATAATTGAAGATCGTCGAATATTTGGCTTTGCCGGCCAGCAGAGCTTCCGTCATTTCATCGCGCGACGTGCCAAGCGTCTCTGCTGCTGCGTAGAGATAAAGTCCGTGACCACCTTCATCCTGCACTTTCGCCAGCAGGATCGCCTTGCGGCGTAGGTTCGGCGCGCGCGAGATCCAATTGCCTTCCGGCAACATGCCGACGATTTCGCTGTGCGCGTGCTGCGACATCTGCCGCACCAGCGTTTTGCGATATGCCTCCGGCATCCAATCCTTCGGCTCGATGAACTCATCATTAGCGACGCGCGCTTCGAAAGCGGCGATCAGCGCGGGATCTTCGGCGACGGTTTCAGCCTTCGTCTTGCCGGTCATATCGGTCGTGTACACGGGCGCACCTCTGGAACGTGTCTAACATGGCATTCGCTGACCGATCGGTCAATCAATTACTGAGCCGCCTTTTGTCCGCGAAAGCCCAGTAAATTCAGCGATGACGCCGCCGTCGACGGTTTTGACGCTGACTTGATAGACGCCGCTGCGGCTCGAGCGCGAAACTTCGCGTGCTTCCGCGACCAAAACATCGCCGCCGCGCGCGGGCGCCAAGAACGAGATGCTGGCGTGCTGCGCGACGGTGCTTTCGTTGCGCGAGTTGCACGCATACGCAAACGCAGTGTCAGCGAGCGCAAAGATCATGCCGCCGTGGCCAATGCCGTGTCCGTTCAGCATGTCATCGCGCAGTGTCATGCGAATGCGGGCGAAGCCTTCGCGTGCTTCGTCGATTGTAATGCCCCAAACGGCGCCGGTGCCCTCGCGCTGCAGCAATGTCTCGGCGATGCGTTGTGCGAGTTTGTCTGCTTCGTTCATGCATCTCTCGTGAATTGACCGACTAGGCGTTCTATCATACGCCACCGCGACGCGCGAGGAGGCGAGAAATGGACTACGAGACCATTCTGCTGGAGATCGCAGACGGCACCGCGCGCCTGACGCTCAATCGTCCCGATCGATTGAACAGCTTTACCGTTCAAATGCACGATGAGGTTTCGCGCGGGCTTGAAGCGGTCGCAAAAAGTGATGCGCGCGTGCTTGTATTGACGGGAGCTGGCCGCGGCTTCTGCGCCGGACAAGATCTTTCCGATCGCGCGGTCGCGCCTGGAGGTGATGGTGTCGATCTCGGGGAGTCACTGGAAAAGCGCTACAATCCGCTGATCCGCCGCTTGGCAACGCTCGAAATGCCGGTGATCTGCGCCGTGAACGGCGTCGCTGCTGGGGCTGGAGCCAACATCGCGCTCGCTTGTGATATCGTGATCGCGGCCAAAAGCGCCAAGTTCATCCAAAGCTTTGCTAATATCGGCCTGGTGCCCGATAGCGGCGGCACCTGGACCTTGCCGCGCCTTGCCGGCCAGGCGCGAGCTATGGGCCTTGCGCTCACAGGCGAGCCGCTCACCGCCGAACGCGCTGAGGCGTGGGGCATGATCTGGAAAGCGGTCGACGACGACAAGCTCGCCTTTGAGGTTGATGCGCTTGCCGCGAAGTTTGCCGCGGCGCCCACGAAAGGTCTGGCGACGACCAAAAAGCTCATGCGCGAAAGCGCCACGCGTTCACTCGACGAACAACTCAACGTCGAGCGCGATGCGCAACGCATGCTCGGTCGCACCAGCGACTACAAAGAGGGCGTCGGCGCTTTTATGGAAAAGCGTCAGCCCAAGTTCACCGGAAACTGAAACATGACACCGATCACGCTGCAGAATTACGCTGAAGGCAAATGGGTTGCCGGCAGCGGCGGCCTGGCTGAGCTGCGCTCTGCGATCAATGGCGACGTCGTCGCGCTCACCTCATCGCAGGGGCTCGATTTCGGCGCGATGCTAAAATTTGCGCGCGAGCAGGGCGGTCCGGCGCTGCGCGCGCTGACCTTCCACCAACGCGCACTCATGCTGAAGGCGCTGGCGGATGCACTGACGGCGAAGAAGGACGCGCTCTATGAACTGAGCTACAACACCGGGGCCACCAAGGCGGATAGCTGGATCGATATCGACGGCGGCATCGGCACGTTCGCTGTCTATCAGGGAAAAGGCCGCCGCGAGCTGCCGAACGAGCGCATCTTGATCGACGGCGCCGTCGAGGCGCTCTCGCGTGGCGGCACGTTCCAAGGCTTGCACGTCTATACGTCGCGGCAGGGCGTCGCCGTGCACATCAATGCGTTCAACTTCCCTGTTTGGGGCATGCTGGAAAAGCTTGCGCCGACATTCCTGGCTGGCGTGCCCGCGATCGTGAAGCCTGCTAGCGTCACATCCTATCTCACCGAGGCGGCAGTGCGCGTCATGCTCGACGCGAACGTGCTGCCCAAAGGCGCGTTGCAACTGATCGTTGGTTCGACGGGCGATCTGTTCAAACATCTAACGATGCAAGACGTCGTCTCGTTCACCGGCTCTGCCGCGACTGCCAGCACTCTGAAGAGTCATCCTGTCGTCGTTCGCGAGAGCGTGCGCTTCGTGGCTGAGCAGGATTCGCTCAACGCGTCAGTGCTTGGCCCCGACGCAAAGGCCGACTCGCCCGAGTTCGATCTCTTCGTCAAAGAAGTCGCCAAGGAAATGACCACGAAGTCCGGCCAAAAATGCACTGCCATTCGCCGCGCCATGGTCCCCGCGTCACTGCTTGACGCAGTGCAGGATGCGCTGCAGGCGCGGCTGGAAAAGACCGTTATCGGTGATCCGCGCGACGAAGCCACGCGCATGGGCGCGCTCGTTAGCATCAGCCAGCGCAACGATGTGCGCGAGAAGATCAAAGAGATCGGCGCTGACGCGACCATCGTTTACGGCGATCCAAATGCAGCGCCGGTCAATGAGAAGGGTGCGTTTTTATCGCCTGTATTGCTGCGCTGCGAGAAGCCATGGGCGGCGCGCGCTGTGCACGACGTCGAAGCGTTCGGTCCGGTCGCGACTTTGATGCCCTACAAGGACGCTGAAGACGCTGTAGCGCTCGCCAATCGCGGCAAAGGTTCGCTGGTGATGAGCGCCTTCACTTACGACACCAATTTCGCGCGCGAGCTCGTGCTCGGCGCCGGTTCATTCCATGGCCGCATCGCCTTCATCGATCGCGATAGCGCCAAGGAAAGCACTGGCCATGGCTCGCCGATGCCGCATCTGATTCATGGCGGCCCTGGCCGCGCCGGTGGCGGCGAGGAAATGGGCGGCATTCGCGGTGTCGTGCATTATATGCAGCGCACGGCGTTGCAGGGACATCCGCGCACGCTTGCGGCCATCGTCAATCGCTATATTGCCGGCATGCCGACGGAAAATGCTGAGCAACATCCGTTCCGGCGCAAATTTCACGATCTGCCAATCGGCTATCAGCTCAAGACCACATCGCGCGAGATCACGCTCGACGATATCGAACACTTCGCGCATTTCACCGGCGACACCTTCTACGCGCACATGGATGAAGAGGCGGCAGCGGCCAATCCGCTCTTCGGCGGCCGCGTCGCGCATGGTTATCTGATCCTCGCTTTCGCGGCCGGACTTTTTGTGGACCCCGATCCAGGCCCTGTGCTCGCGAACTACGGCCTCGACAATCTGCGCTTTGTGAAACCGGTGAAGCCCGGTGACACGGTGCAGGTCGCGCTCACGGTGAAAGACAAAACGCTGCGCAAGCCTGACCAAGGCGAAGTGCGTTGGGATGTCGTCGTCACCAATCGCGACGGCGAAACCGTCGCGGTCTACGATCTGCTCACGATGAACGCCGCCTAGCACTTGGACCGCGGGTCTTCAGACCCGCACTTTCACGGCCTGCCAAATGCGGGTCTGAAGACCCGCGGTCCAATGTTAAGCCACCGCCTTCAGTGCTTCGACAAAGCGTGGGATGTCCGACTCGCGGAGCCCGGCCACGTTGATCCGCGCGGCATCTGTCATGTAAATTCCGTGCTGTTCGCGCAGCGCCGTCACTTGCGTATCGTTCAGCGGCAGCGTCGAGAACATGCCTTTCTGATCTGCGATCAGATGCATTGGGATCGAGTTCACGCGCTCCGCCGCCAACACCGCGCGCGTGCGCTTGATGTGCGCGCGGATTTGATCGAGCTCAGCGCGCCAATCGGCCCGCAACGCGTCATCACTCAGCACTTCGCGTACGATCGCCGCGCCGTGATCGGGCGGCATCGAATAATTCGCGCGCGCGATCGCGGCGAGGTTGCTCAAAACTGCCGGCCGCGCCTTCTCGGCGGCTTTCACGAAGAGCGCACCGACACGCTCGCGATAAATGCCGAAGGATTTGGCTTCGGAGACCGCGATCACTGCTTCGGGGACGTTCTCCAACAGCACCCGCGCGCCGGCGACGTCTTCGTCAATGCCATCGCCAAAGCCTTGATAGGCGAGGTCGACAAATGGAATAATACCGCGGTCATTCAGCGCCGCCGCGAGTTGCTTCCATTGCTCGATCGAGAAGTCCGCACCGAGCGGATTGTGGCAGCACGCTTGCAGGATCACGCCATCGCCGCGTTCGCCTTGCGCGAAGCCGGTGATAAGCGCGTCCATGTCGATGCGCTGCTCGGCGATATCGAAGAACGGCACATCGACCGGCTCGAGCCGGGCGGCGCGAACGATTGACGGATGGTTCGGCCAACATGGCGCCGGCAGCAGCACGCGCTTGGCGCCGCTCTCGCGCAGCAGGTCGCAACCCAAACGCAGCGCGCCGGTGCCGCCGACAGCTTGGATCGAAACAAACTCGCGCGACATCGCGCCGAATGCGAGTTGACCAGCAAGTTTCAGGAAATCGACGTCGCCTTGCTGGCCGACATAGGTTTTTGTCTTTTGGCCAGCGAGCAACAGCGCTTCGGCGCCCTTCACCGCGCGCATCACCGGCGTGTTGCCGGTTGCGTCCTTATAGACGCCGACGCCGAGGTCGATCTTGTCGGTCCGCGGATCCTCCCGGAACATCTTTATGATCTTCAGGAGCGGATCGGGCGCCTTCGGCGCGAGCGTCTCAATCATGGATCTGCCTTCAATCTTCCAGCGGCCAGGTCTCAAGCACTTCAACGAAGCGCGTCAGCCAAGCATTGGTTTGGTGACCATCGAGCACGCGGTGATCGATGGTCAGTGAAACGTAAGCCATCGGTTTGATCACCATCGCATCGGCACCGCCGACATCGCGCACCACCACGCGCTTCTCTAGCTTGCCAATACCGAGGATGGCCGATTGCGGCTGGTTGATGATGATCGGCGTTGCGACCAGAGAGCCCGAGACGCCGTGGTTCGAAATCGTAAATGTGCCGCCTTGAACATCAGCGGGCTTAAGTTGGTTCTTACGTGCGCGTTCGGTTAGATCGCCAAGTTGCGTGGCGGCTTCTTTCAGCGTCAGCGCCTGCGCTCGCTTGATGACCGGGACGATCAGGCCCTTGTCGCCCAGCGCTACGCCCATGCCGATATTGGCATCCTCGAATACTTCTAGGAAATCGTCGTGCCAGCGCGCATTCACGTTCGGCGAAACCTTCATCGCTTCGGCGGCAGCGCGAATGATGTAGGCGGAGAAGGTGAGCGGGGCGCTTGCCTGGGCGTAGGAATCCTTGTGCTTGTTTCGGTGCGCGATGATTGCGGAGAAATCGGCTTCGAACACAGCCGTCACGTGCGGCGCGATCGCGACGGAGCGCGACATATGCTCAGCGATAGAGCGGCGCATCGCATCGTGTGGGATTTTGCCGCCTCTGACAGACGCGCTTGGCGTCGTCGCTTTCACAGGACCGCGCGCGATGCGATCTTCGACATCTTTGTGCGTGATGCGTCCGTCGCGTCCGGTGCCGGTGATGCTCGCAGCGTCAACGCGGTGCTCAGAGAGCAAACGCTTCACTAATGGAGAGAGGCGCATCTCTCTCTCTTCGTCATTCCGGGCGGAGCGAATCGGAGGCCCGGAACCCAGGGCCGCAGCAGCGGCCTTTGGCTCTGAGTCCCGGCTCGCGCTACGCGCATCCGGGATGACTGATGTGTTGAGCACACCAAGCGTTGATCCAGGCGCCGCTTCATCACCTTCGTTGAGCGCAATCGACATTAGCACGCCATCCGCAGGTGAGGGCACTTCAACCGCGACTTTATCGGTCTCCAGCTCAACAATTGGCTCATCGCGCTTTACCGGTTCGCCGATCTTTTTTAGCCACACACGCACGACTGACTTGGAGCCTTCTTGCTCGAGCGGCATGACGATGTTCGTGGTATCAGCCATCAGAAACGCACCAGCTCTTGCATCTTCGCCGCGATGCGCTCAACCGACGGCAGCGCCCATTCCATCAGGTCTGGATGATGCGGCGAGGGAATGTCCGGCATTGTCATGCGCACAACCGGCGCGTCGAGATCGAGGAATGCTTGATCCGCGACAACCGCCGCGATCTCGGCGCCGAAGCCGCCGGTGCCGATGTCCTCGTGCACGATGAAGCAGCGGTGCGTGCGCCGCACGGACGCCAGCACGGCTTCGCTGTCCCACGGCGCCAACGTCCGAAGATCGAGAATGTCAGCGCTGACGCCGGCTTTCTTGGCCGCCGCTTCGCAGCGCTCGACCATCGCGCCCCACGCCACAACCGTGATCTCGCCGCCCTCGCGGACGCGTCTGGCGACGCCGAACGGCAACGCGAAATCGTCACCCGGATAGGGGCGGCGGGCGCTGGCGGCGTCGAGCATGTTGCGGTGTTCGAGAAACATCACCGGATCGTTGCCGCGCAACGCCGTACGCAGCAGGCCAACCGCGTCTTCGGCATTCGAGGGACACGCAACGCGCCAGCCTGGGCTATGCACGAATTGCACTTCGTTCGTCTGCGAATGCCACGGGTCGCCGCACTTGAAGAAGCCGACCGGCATTCGGACCACCATCGGCGCCGCGAAGCGGTTGGCGGTGCGCCAGCGCATCGTGCCGCAATCATTGATCTGCTCGCACGCCGGATCTGCGTACTTGCGAAACTGAATCTCCGGCACCGGCATCAGGCCCGCAATCGCCATGCCGACAGCGCGGCCGATAATGCCTTCTTCCGAGAGCGACGTGTCGAACACGCGGCCTTCGCCGTATTTTTCTTGCAGGCCAAGCGTCACGCCATGCACGCCGCCCTTGGGGCCGACGTCTTCGCCAAACACCAGCACGCGCGGGTTCACAGCGAGTTCGTGATCGAGCACGCGCCGGATGGCCGTGATCATGTTGATGCGGGCGCCTTCAGGCTTTGGCTCGCTGCTCATGCGAGGCGCCGAATAGCCGGCGTTCAACATGCCGCCTTCGTCCTGAAGCTCGCCATCCTCGCTGAACACAAAGCGCGTTACTTGCGACGGGTCGCTCACCGGCCGTTGATCCGCGACCTGCGCGGCGCGCCGCACGTTCTCTTCCGCTTTGGATTGAGCGGCATCCCAATCTTTTTCGCTCATCAGCGCAGGGACGACGTGAGCCTTCAGTTTCGGCAGCGGGTCTTGCAACCATTCGGCCTCGACAAGCTCTTTGGACTTGTAGGCCTGTGTGTCTTGGAATGAATGGCCCTGCAGGCGCGGCACTGTGAGGTGAACCAGCGCAGGGCCGTTGCCGCCGCGCACGTGGACAACGCCATCGGCGATCAATTCGGCGGCTTCGGTGGGATCAGTGCCGTCGCCATCGAGAATCTTGAGGCCGGAGAAGCTTGCGAGGTTCCTGGCGATGTTCTGGCCGGGCGTTTGCAGCCAGCCTGGTGTCGAGATGCCGTAGCCGTTGTCTTCGATGTAGAAGAGCATCGGCAACTTCAACGTCGTTGCCATTGTTAGCGCTGACCAGAAGCCGTTCGTCGCGACAGAGGCATCGCCGCCGAGCACAACGCTGATCGCACCATCGTAGCTGCGATCGCCCAGCACATTCTTCGCGTATTCGATCGCCTGCGCGTAACCGGCCGTCGGCGTGTATTGCGCGCCGACGCCGCCGCACATTGGCAGGGCCGAGGCGCCGTTCGCATTCGGATAGTTGAAAACGACGCCGATATCGCGTCCGTCGCTATAGCCGCCGGCGCGGCCCATCGCCGAGCCAAGCGCGTCTTCGAGCGCGACGCCGAGCGAAAGCAGGATCGGACGCGAGCGATAATAGCCGCACGCCGCATCTTTTGGGTGCGTGAGGTGCAAGCCCAACAGCACTTGCGCCATGTCGTGGCCGCGCGCGCTGAACTGGTAGAAAATCTTCTTGCCGGGAACGAGTTCACGCTCCTCGATCGCGTCCATGGCGCGTGAGCATTGAACCAGTTCGACGACGCGGCGCCAGTCGGTCTGCGGACTGGGCTTGGAAGCAGGCTTCGTTTTGGCGCTCATACGAGGAAAATAGCGCCGTTCGCGCGCAATTTCAGTGCAATCGGAGCGCCAAAACGCTATCGTGCGCATGAATGATGCAATTCGGACGTATTTGACGCATGAAACGTGATGAAATCGATCTGGATGAGGCTGATAGGCGTCTTTTGAACGCGCTTCAGCGCGATGCGTCTGTCTCTCAAGCCGAGCTTGCCGAGCACGCCGGCGTCTCGCCGAGCCAGGTCTCGCGGCGCTTGGCGCGGCTGAAGGACGAGAAGGTTTTGCGCGGCATTGTTGGCGTGCTTGAGCCGAAGCTTGCAGGGCTTACCTGTTCCGCCATTATCCGCGTGCGTTTGCGTGACCACGCCGCCGCGAACGTGCGCGCCTTTCGTGACCTCGTTGAGCGCATGAATGAGGTGACGCTCTGCGTCATGACGACGGGCGAGACGGACTACCTGATCAAGGTCGTCGCACGAGACCTGCCGCACTTCCAAGAGATCGTGCAATCGAAGCTGCTGCGTTGCACGGCCATCGCGCACATGGAAAGCTCGATCATCCTCGAGCATCTTAAGGACACGACAGCTTTGCCCTTGGATGAAGCCTAGGCTTGCTTTGGTTGCGGCGTTGATGGCGCCAGCTGCGGCGTCGCACCCAATGCGGTCTGCTTGTAAAATTGCAGACGGCGCTCATCGTTGAGCAAGGCTATCAGCTCTTCGACTGAAACCGGGCGCGAGATCAGATAGCCCTGCGCCAGATCGCAATTCATGCTGGCGAGCAATGCGAAAGCCGCAGGTGTTTCCACACCCTCAGCTGTCAGCGCCATGCCAAGGCCGTGCGCCAGATCGATCGTGGATCGCACCAAAAGCGCGTCGCGTTGGCTTGATGTGATGTTTTGCACGAAGATCTTGTCGATCTTCAATTCCTGCGCCGGCAATTGCTTGAGGTAAGCAAGAGAGGAGAGACCCGAGCCATAATCGTCGATCGCAATATGGACGCCGGCTGCCGCGAACATCTCGATATTTTCGAGTGCAGCTACTGGATTATCGATAACGGCAGTTTCGGTGATCTCGAAGCAGAGCTGGTGTGGAGCCTGGCGCGCGAGTTCAACGGCATGCTTGGCGAAATCGTTATCGCTCAAGAGCCGTGCAGAAATGTTGACGGCGAGTTTGATCGGATGACCAGCCGCTTTGAACGCGAGCTGATCGGCGATGGCGCGTTCCAATACCCATTCGGTGAGCGCACGGATGTGGCCGGTCTCTTCCGCCATCGGCACGAACAGGTCGGGCACGATGTTGCCGCGTGTCGGGTGGCGCCAGCGAACCAGACTTTCGGCGCTATCGATGCGGCCGGTGCGGAAATTGTATTTCGGCTGGTGCGCGAGATAGATCGCGCCGGTTTCGAGCGCGCGGCGCATCTCGCCCATGAGTGACAACGTGCGCGCCGGATCGCCGTACGCGGCTTCGTCGTACATGCCCGCCTTTTGTCCACGTTGGCGCGTTTGATCGAGCGCGATCGACGCGCGTTCGATCATGGCGGACGACGTTTCTTCCTTGCCGCCCGGTTGCGCTATGCCAATGGTCACGTGGACGTCGACAATCTGTTCGCCGAGCGAGACCGATTGCTCGAGGTTCGCGATCAGCGCGTGCGCGCGTTTCAGTGCGTCGGCTTCGCTGGTGGCGATGAACGCAACGCCGAGGACATCGCTGGAGAGGCGAGCCATCGGAGCGTTCGGCGCCAGGTGCGCAAGGCGTCCGCCAAGCTGGCGCACCAATTCGCCGGCAAGAGAATAGCCGATTGCGCCGCGCACGTGCGCGAAGCGGTCAACGCCAATAGCCGCCAAATACAGCCGCTCCGGCCGCGCTGCTGCGTTGAGCTTTCGCTCCAGTGCGACACGGTTTGGGAGGCGCGTTTCGCTGTCATGAAAGGCGAGCTGAGTGATGCGCCGTTCACGTTCGCGGATCGCGCCGGTCATGGCGTTGAAGCTGTCCGCTAACCGCGAAAGCTCGTCTTGCGTGCCGACCACCACCGTCTCGTACACGCCCTCGCGCAACTTTCGCGCCGCTGCTTCCAGCGTCGAGAGGGGCTGCGTGATACCGCGCGCCAAGAACCAAGAACCGGCGATCAGCAACGCTACGCCGGCCAGGCCGATCGCGATGAGTGTGTTGAAGAGGGTCCCATACGGTGAAAGCGCGCTCGATGCCGAGTGACGCAGCAGCAGCACGGCGTAAGTGCCATCGAGCGAAGAGAGCGGCGTAGCAAGCGCGATGGCGTCGCCATCTTCCGTGCGCAAACCGCTCGCGCCAGCACGTTCGGTCTGCAGCGATTGTTCGATGAAGTCGCTGAGCGCGGCGTGATCCGTGTCCGCGCCGTCGCCCCAGCCTTGCCCGTCACGCGCCAGGATGGAAGCGTTCACCGGAATTGGTGAAAGCGCGCGCAGATCGTCCATCTGCTGCGCTCCGAGGCGCGCGCCAGCGATGATCCAGCCTTGGCCATCTGGCAGGTCCGCTGCAGCGCCCTGGAAAAATTCGCCGCCTTCACGCAACACGCCAGGCGCGGGGTCGCTCCGCGTCAACGCCACTTGCATGCCGGGCGACACCGAAGAGCTGGCGCCCGTCTCTGTGATGATCAGACCCTCGCGCGTCACCACGAAGGCGATGTCGGCGCGGGAATTGGTGCGGAGATCGGCGAGATGAGCGCGGATGGTTACGTCGTTGCGCGTGCCGACAGCGTCGGCCAGCCCAGGCGCGCGGGCTGTCCGCGTGGCCGCGTCCTGCAAATGATCCAGCCGGCCATCCCACAGGCGCGCAAAGACATGAGCGGTGTTCGCGAGCTGTTGCTCTGCGAGCTTTTGCGTGTTGCCGGCGATAACAACATACGCGACTGCGCCGATCAGCAGCAGCGCGAGGCTGAACAGCCCGGCGTACATGAAGGTGAGTTTGGTGCGGAGCCGGCGAAACATCTGTCAGACCGCTTTCGGCCAGCGATTGTGAATATCCGCACTCTATTAAGGCGATCCACTGAAGCCAGTGTTAATTGCCGTGCTGGCTGCCGTGACCCACAGGTGCGGTGCGGTGAACCGGCAACGTCACATCGATCGCGCCGGCATGTTCAAATACCAGCCGCACCGGAATGCTCTGACCTTCGGCAAACGGGTCCTGAACGCCAAAAAACATTAGATGTGCGCCGCTCGGGCCAAGCTGCGCCGCGCCGCCGGCGGGAATTGATAGCCGTTCCAATGCGCGCATTCGCATCACAGAACCGTCCATCGTCATCTCATGGACTTCGATGTGCGCGGCGCGAGGACTTGTTGCGCTAAGCAAATGATCTTCGGCGCTCGTGCCGTTGGTGATGGTCAGATAGCCGGCTGAGACATCGACGCCCGAAGGCGTCGGCGCGGCCCACGCATTGCTCACGGAGAGTTGCGCCGAAACCCGGACCTCATGCGCCGACGATTGACCGGTGGGGGCGCCGCAAGCCGCGGCAGCGAGAAACAGGGACAGCGCAAAGAGGGGTCTCATGGCCCCAAGGTATCGCGGCGCGCACTGCGCAGTAAGGTGGTCGCGTGCCGCACCAATCGCCTTCGTCCCGCGCGCTTATGCGCGAGACGAATGGCGTGGCCCGTTACGGCGTGCTCGGATTGCCGTCGTTGGTTTCTTCAGCGGTTTGCTCGACAGCTTGGCCGGCGGCTTGGACGTCTTCGCCAACACCTTCAACAGTGTTGCAAGCGGCCAATGCAGTCGCGCCAAGCAGCGCCAAAGCAATTAAGGGCGATGTGATCTTACGCATGAAAAAACTCCATCTAGTGCGCCGCGCCGCCCCTAGCGGCGCGCGACGGTAAAACGCCGTACACGCGCTGGTGTTCCGTCCATGACTTAGTTGAGGTTTCCTGTGCTTTCGAAGAACAGCGCCTGGCTCACAGCCGCGCGCACCATGTCTGGTGAATACGGCTTTGTGATCAAGAACGTCGGCTCAGGACGCTCGCCGGTGAGCAAGCACGCGGGGAACGCGGTGATGAAGATCACTGGCACACTGAACGATGCGAGAATTTCTTTCACCGCATCGATTCCAGATGAGTTGTCCGCGAGCTGAATGTCAGCGAGCACGAGATCCGGACGTTCGCGTTTTGCCGCCGCGACCGCACCGGAGGCTGTCGTCTCCATCGCGCACACGTCGTGGCCCGCACCGGTGATGAGATCACTCAAATCCATCGCAATGACGGCTTCATCTTCGATGATGAGCACGCGCGCTTTGGTTTGCTTATCGAGTTCCTCGATCGCCTCATCTAGCAGCGCAGTCACTTCCTCGGCATCGCGGCCAAGAATTTCGCTGGTCTCCTGCGGCGTGAAATTTTCGAGCGTCGTGAGCAGAAGAACCTGGCGCGTGAGTGGCGCGAGTTGGCGCAGCCGCTCCTGTGCCTTCCGGGCGCTGGCGTCATTTTCCTCCGCCTCAACCTCGATGTTGGCGCTTTCCCAAATCCGGTGGAAAACTTTGTAGAGGCCGGCGCGGGGCTCCAAATCGGACGGAAACTCGTCTGGATTGGCTACGATCGCCTCAAGACTAGCGGCCACAAAGGCGTCTCCGCTGGCCTGGGCGCCCGTCAAAGCGCGTGCGTACCGGCGCAGCAGCGGCAGATGAGGCGCGATTTCCCTGGCAAGCGACATATATAACCCCTTGTTAGTGCTAGATTTTTGTTCTGCAGCCACGCTTTGCATGTCATTCTCCCATGCGGCGAGACCAAAAGAACGCTGGCTGCTGAAAAAAGTTCCGGCGCTGCGGAACAGGTCTGAGATCAAGACGTTCAAATACCCTGAGGCCGCCGCTGCAGGCGGCTTCCGGCCTAAAGCGGGGCAGGCGGATGCATGACGGGAAAGACGACGACGACATGGATGCTGTTCTCAATAAAAGCTCCGACGACGCCGGAAAGCGCAAAAGCAAGTCCGCCGCGAACAAGAGCCTGATCACGCGCAACTTGCGCATGGCTTACGGCGAAGTCGCTGGCGAAGGCGTGCCCGACCGCTTCCTTGACCTCCTCAGTCAACTTGATGAGCGCGAGGGGAAAAAATCTTGAGCAACCTCGCTTCCTTCAAAGCCGACTTGATCGAGCTGCTGCCGAGCTTGCGCGCGTTTGCGCGTTCCCTCGCGCACAACCCCGCCTTGGCCGATGATTTGGTGCAAGACACGCTGGTAAAGGCGCTCGCGAACGTCGAACGCTTTGAGCCTGGCACCAATCTGCGCGCTTGGCTCTTCACCATTCTTCGCAACCATTACTATTCGCAGCTTCGGAAATCGAAGCGTGAAGTCGAAGACGCTGACGGCAAGTTCGCCGCGCGGATGTCGTCGCGTCCAGAGCAAGATGGATCGGTCGACCTTGAGGACTTCAAGGTTGCGTTCCAACAGCTTGCTCCGGATCACCGCGAAGTGTTGACGCTCGTCGGCGCCTCTGGATGCTCCTACGAAGAAGCCGCCCAAATTTGCGGTTGCGCCGTCGGTACGATTAAAAGTCGCGTGAATCGTGCGCGCCGTAAGCTCGCCGATCTCCTTGGTCTGGACGAAGAAGATACGCCAGTCCCTAGCGAAGCCCGCAGGATTGAGGATACAGCGAGCGTGTGAAGACGCTCGAGGATCGTTCGTTCAAGTTCTGGCCGGAGGCCTTATCGCTGCGCTCCATGCGCGGCCGCATAGCCTTGCTGCTGGGGCTCGCCATGCTCCCTGCTGGCGCAATCGCTATGCAAGTCGGCTTCAACGCCGCCGAGGCGCGTCAAACCGCTTACGAAGAAGGCCTTAGCCGTCGCGCGCTGGAGTCGATCGCGACCGAGCGGCGGACGATCGATGAACTCCGCGAAATGCTGCGCGTGTTGGCGGCGACACCGGCGTTGCAGCAAATCGAGGCCGGCGATTGCCGCGCTTGGCTAAGCGAGATCAACAGTCGCTATCCCTACATCGCCGCAATTTCTGTCACACGAGATGACGGACAGGTTTTGTGTAGCGTGCCCGCTATCGCCGCCAACACGCGGCTTCCGGATTCCGATCTCCGTCGCCGCGCGCGCGCGCGTGACGCGTTCACGATGGCCTACACCGAATACGGCATGATCTCCGGGTTGCCAGTGCTCGGCGCTCTTGAGCCGCTTCGCCAAGGTGATCGCCGCATCGGCTTCGTGGGCGCCTCAATCCCAACGACGCACCTGACGGCGATTTTGGAGCGGAGCCGCACGAGCAACCCTGCATTGCGCAATGCACGCGCGGCCCTCATTGATTCACGTGGTCGCGTGATCGCCGAGTCATCGCCAGAGGGCGGCAACGCGCCGCCGCTTCCGTCGCCCGAGCAGATCAGTGGGCGTTTTGGCGGAGAGCCCGTGTTCTCGCATTTAGAGGGCGGTGACGCCGTTATTGTCCCGCTTTACGCGCCGGATCTCTACGCCGTCATGTCTTGGGCGCCGGACCAGCCAGTCTGGCAACGCGTCGGCAGCGTCGTGTTTTCGATCGTTGCGCCATTGTTGATCTGGTTGTTCGCCATCGGGGCCGGTTGGTTTGCAATTGAGGTTTATGTCGCGCGCCCGCTCTCTAGTCTGGAAGCAGCGGCGCGTGGATTTGCGCGCGGCGAAGACCTCACCGACCCTCCGGCTCTCCTGAGTGCGCCGTCAGAGGTGCGTTCACTGCGCCGTACGCTCGCGGCCATGGCCAAAACGCTGCGCGGACGCGAATTGCGCCTGGTCGAGGCGCTCGCCGAAGAGCGCGCGTTGCTGCGGGAAGTCCACCACCGGGTGAAGAACAATCTTCAAATGGTGGCCAGCCTTCTAAACATCCAAGCCCGCGCGGCGCGCGATGATAGCGAAGCATGGGGCCTCGCCCGCGCGCACGACCGGGTTCAACTGCTCGCCGTCGCGCACCAACGGATTTATTCGTCTGGTGAACTTCGCCACGTCCGCGTGGATGACATCGCCGCCGAGGTGGCGCGTCAGTTGCTGCAATCGCGCGGCCAGGCTGTCAAAGAAATCAATTTGGTGATGGATTTGGGCAGCGCCCGCGCCGGTGTCGATCGCGCAGTGCCGCTGGCGTTTCTCATCGGTGAGGGCATATCCGCCGCTCTCGATGCGCTTTCTGACGCGGGTCCGGTCGAACTGCGTTTGTTTCTTCAGCAAGATCAGGACGGCAGCACGCGCTTTGCGGTGGACGCCTACATCGACGATGAACGCGCCTGGGCTCCGGGCTCGGGCGCGCGACTCATCGATGCATTTGCACGCCAGTTAGGCGCTGCGATCGGCCGTGATCCAGCCCGGCCCTACATGCTCTGGGCGGCGGTGCCCCCAGAGCATGAGCCGGTGGATTAACGACGCGAGATCAGCATGCCGAGCAGCAAGCCAGCGCCAAGCGAAATGCCGAGCGCGGCGCCCGGATGTTCGCGAACTTTCTCTACGGCATAGCCAGCACGTTCGCTGGCGCGCGTGCGAATGTCCTTGCTGATGCTGTCGAGGCGATTGCCTGCGTGTTTCACTTCGCTACGCGCGGCCTTGTTCGCAGCTTCGGCTAGGCGGCTCATGTCTTTGCGCAGTTCGACGAAATCATCGAGCACATCAGTAGCGCGCGCCTTCAACGCACCACGTGCGTGACCATTCTTCTTACCGCGGACGCTCGTGTCCAATTGAGCCATGACTTATCTCCATTAACGCATTGAAATTCGGCGGCTTCTCTGCCGCCTAGGACAACACAATGCGCGCGCAAGGGTTCCGCGTTGCGCTGGAACATCGCAGTGCGCCGTGGCGTTGCGGCTCTACATACGACTGGAGACTCTCATCGTGCTTGGTTGGGCCTTAACTTTTTTTCTGCTTGCGGTCGTCGCGGGCTATCTGGGCTTCTTTGGCCTTGCAGGCATCGCGGCCAGTTTCGCGAAAGTTCTGTTTCTCATCTTCTTAGTGCTGCTCGTGTTCAGCTTCGTTGCCCGCGCGCTACGCGGCAAATCGGGTGTGACATGAATCTCGTGCACGCAATTTTCGGCCAACGTCCGACATCTCGCCCGCCCGTGATTGCCGAGCCGCCAAAAGGCGTACGCATGCGCGATGTCTCAGCAAAGGAGGCGCCCGCAAAGCGCGCCTGGCTCGCGGAAGCTGACGCCCACGTCGATACCGAGCACGGCGTGCTGCGCGCCGAGGGCGGCCGCGACTACGTGTTAGCGCACGGTCCGGGCGATCACAGTGTCGTTCGTAGGGATATCTTCGAGATTATGTACGAGCCACTTGGCGGCGGGCTCTATCGCAAACGCACTGACATAAAATTCCGCTATTTCACCTTGAAGCGGCGCGTCATCGTCCAAACTTTGGAGGGACCGCAAGTCGCTAAGCCCGGCGATTGGATTATGCAGGGTGTTAAAGGCGAGCTGTGGCCAGTTTCATCAGAGAAGGCGCGGGAGAAATACGAGCCCGTGTAAGGAGGCTTTCGTGACTTTCAAACTCCCCGATCTACCCTTCGATGCCGGCGCGTGAGCCGCACATCTCCAGGACCACGATGGAGACACACCACGGCAAGCATCACGCCGCTTACATCAAGAACATGAACGCGATCCTCGCCGAAAGAGCGGACGCGCCGAACGCGCTTGAGGCAGTGGTCGCGTTAGCGGTGCTCGAAGGCGATAAGAAGCTTTTCAACAATGCGGCCCAATCTTGGAACCACGGCTTTTTCTGGCAGTCATTGTCGCCGGAAGTGCAGGGCGGTCCGGGCGGCGATCTCAAGGCAGCGCTCGAAAAGTCGTTCGGCTCTCTCGACGCATTCAATGAAGAAGCGAAGGCTAAAGGCGCCGGCCACTTCGCGTCCGGCTGGCTTTGGCTCGTCAGCGACAGGAGCGGCACGCTCTCTCTCACCGATCTGCACGACGCCGATACGCCAATCACCGATGCATCGCTCACGCCGCTTTTAGTTTGCGACCTCTGGGAGCACGCCTATTATCTCGACTACAAGAACGAGCGCCCCAGATTCATCGATGCGTTCTTGTCCAAGCTCGCCAACTGGCGTTTTGCCGAGACGCAATACGAAGCGGCGCGCGCCGGTAAAGGCGCATGGGTGTTTCCGGCTTGAAATGGAACTGGGATGGAACGTCAGCGTTTTCATTCCAGGTTCGTTTCAGGAGAACGCAAATGCTAAGTTGGGCTCTTATCTTCTTCGTCGTCGCCATTATCGCGGCCGTGTTTGGCTTCGGCGGCATCGCGTCGGCTTCCGCCGGCATCGCTCAAATTCTGTTCTTCCTGTTCTTGGTCCTGTTCGTCGTCTCGCTCATCATGGGCATGGCGCGAAGGGGCTAACGGGTCGCGGTACGCTACGTACGGCGCGGCATTTACTGGGTTCCAGTTTGACGCCATAAGGACGTCAAATTCCGAACCTGGGAGGCCCCGCCGATGCGCGCGATCCGTAACTTTATCAATGGCGCGAGCGCGTCCGCTTCCGGCGGGCGCGCCGGTCGCGTTTATGATCCCAACACTGGCGAGCAGCAAGCTGAAGTCGCGTTCTCGTCCGCACGCGATCTCGATGCTGCGGTGCAGGCCGCCGCCGCCGCTTTCCCGGGCTGGGCCGCCACCAATCCCCAGCGCCGCGCGCGCGTTTTGTTCGCCTTCAAGCAGCTCGTCGAAAAGAATATGGACGAGCTCGCGCACTTGCTCTCGTCCGAGCACGGCAAAGTCATCGCCGACTCGAAAGGCGACATTCAGCGTGGGCTCGAAGTCATTGAATTCGCCTGCGGCATCCCGCACGCGCTGAAAGGCGAATACACCGAAGGCGCAGGCCCCGGCATTGACGTCTACTCGATGCGCCAGCCGCTCGGTGTCGTCGCCGGCATCACGCCGTTCAACTTCCCGGCCATGATCCCGATGTGGATGTTCGGCGTCGCCATCGCGACCGGCAACACCTTCATCTTGAAGCCGTCGGAGAAGGATCCTTCCGTTCCGGTTCGCCTCGCCGAGCTGATGATGGAAGCCGGCGCGCCCGCAGGCGTGCTCAACGTCGTCCACGGCGACAAGGAAGTCGTCGACGCGATCATCGCCAATCCGGACATCAAAGCGATCAGCTTCGTCGGCTCATCCGACATCGCCCACTACATCTACAGCCATGGCACCGCGAACCATAAGCGCGTGCAAGCGATGGGCGGCGCGAAGAACCACGGCGTGGTTCTACCCGACGCCGACTTGGATCAGGTCGTGAAGGATCTCGTCGGCGCCGCCTACGGCTCGGCCGGTGAACGCTGCATGGCGCTGCCGGTTGTCGTGCCCGTCGGCAAGAAGACCGCGGATGAACTACGCGAGCGCCTGATCCCCGAAATCGAGCGCATGAAGGTCGGCATCTCTACTGACGAAGCCGCGCAGTACGGCCCCGTCGTGAGCGCAGCGCACAAAGCCAAGATCGAAGATTACATCGCGCTCGGCGTGAAAGAGGGCGCTGAACTCGTGCGCGACGGCCGCGGATTCAAGCTGCAAGGCTACGAAGACGGCTTCTTCGTCGGCCCGACATTATTCGACAACGTCAAAACCGAAATGCGCACCTACCAAGAAGAAATCTTCGGCCCGGTGCTGCAGATCGTGCGCGCCGAGACCTTCGAGGAAGCGCTGGCGCTGCCGAGCCAGCATCAATACGGCAACGGCGTCGCCATCTTCACCCGCAACGGCCGCGCCGCGCGCGAATTCGCGAGCCGTGTGAATGTCGGCATGGTCGGCATCAACGTCCCGATCCCAGTGCCGGTCGCCTACCACACCTTCGGCGGCTGGAAGCGCAGCGCCTTCGGCGACACCAACCAGCACGGCATGGAAGGCGTGAAGTTCTATACGAAGGTGAAGACGATCACCGCGCGTTGGCCGGAAGGGCTGACGGACGATTCAAGCTTCGTCATTCCGACGATGCGGTGATCTCGGATGCCCGGGGCGTTTGTCTTAGCGCAGGCTCTATTGGTCTTGCTTGCAATCGTCTCGTTCGTCCCCGCGATCCTTGCGGCGGCAAAGGGAAGGTACGGATTGGCATCCGCGCTTGCGGTCGTTGGTCTCTTCTTTGGCGTTGCACCATGGCTTCTCATGTTCGGTCTCGGTCGATTCCTTGGCGACGCGTCGGCGGTGTTGTTCTTTGCAAGCTTTCTGTTTGCGCCGGGCGCATCGTGCGTTGTCCTGTTTCTTCCAAGGCAGTCCCGCGCCGAGCCTATTTCTGATGTCGCAATCGCGCCTTGGTTGCGGAACATGCGCGAGGACTTGGAACGCAAGCGGCAAGGCGCTTCATCTTCATCGAATCAAGAGAACACGAATTCATGACCACCGAGGTGCTCGCCCCGGCCGCAAACGGCCTCGCCCACATCACGCTGAATCGTTCGCTGCACGCGCCTTCACCTCTACCCCGCGAGGGGGAGAGGTCGGTTCGAGCGTGCTCGAAGCGGGTGAGGGGGCGTGGTGCAGGATGGAGTGCCGCATCAACGGTCGCGTCTCGTTCTGAAACTCTCCCCCTCATCCGGTCTTCGACAAGCTCAGACCACCTTCTCCCCCTCGCGGGGGAGAAGGGAAGGACGGCACACTAAATGGCGCTCCCAGCATTCCTCCTCATCATCGCGATCGTGCTCAGCGCGATTGCGGCGCCTGTTGTGTTCGCGCTGCGCCGCCGCGCGCGGCTCGCCGCGCTGCTTGCAGGCACGATCGGGTTCGGCGCGCAGGCGCTGTTCGTGACGTATCTACAATCCGGCGCGCTCGGCCCTGAGCAAGGCGCGCTGGCGATGCTCATCGGTATCCCCGGCGTCGCGCTCGTCACCTGCGCCATCACCATGCTCGTCATCGCGCGCTACACCAGCCAGGCAAAGACATGAGCGAAACTCTCATCTCCGCTAAGTCGTAACGCGTCCGTGTTCGATCCAGTGCAGCAGGTCGCGCGGGTAACGTTCACGCGTTAGCTGTTCATACAGCGCGTGACTTTTGGCGTTGAGCGCTTCGCGCCATGCGCCACTGCGTGCGGCGCGGAAGAACGCCTGATTGGAAATCCACGCATTCAAATTGGCGAACGGCGCCAGCGCATCGGCATCTTTGCGCATAACCTCGAACCTCGCCGCATCGAGAATGGACTCGCGTTGTTCCGCACTGAGATCATCAACACGCAGAAATGCAGCGAGTTGATCGAACGCGCGCGGCAGATCATGCGTCAGCTCCTGATAGTGCAGGAAGTGGACATTCGGCAGATGCCTGAACTCCCAGAAGCTCGCCAAGTGATGGAAGTAGGGGCCGTAGGGAAATCCATCCTCGGTCCAGGGATAGGATGGCCCTGTCATCCAAAGCCGAAACAGGAGATCGACGTCCGCCGGCAGCGGCAAGAACCGATCCTTGTTCTCCGGCGTGAAGTTCGCGTTGTGGTCGCGCATAGACAAAAACGCGTCACGCGCATCGCGTCCGCACACCACGTAGGAGACATCTTCGCGATACGGCAACCCATCAAGCGGCGTGTGTGTCTTGAAGACGCGCCGCCATGACTGCCGCTCGTAAAGCGCCACGACCTCGGCCAACTCGTAAAATTTGGTGTCCGTCCAGACTGAAAGCTCGCTCAACGGCGCTGGAAGGTTCGGGCCGCCATGCAACGCCATGGCACAAAGATACTGCGTCCAAGTCGTGCCGGCCTTGTACGGCGTCGCGACGACAACATCGCCCGGCCGCAAGTCGATCGAACTCCATCTCCCGCTGTCGTAATGCGCCGACTCATAGCGCCGCGAGCGTTCGGGCAGCCGCATGTCTTAGTCCCCCGGCGTAATCCTACGACGAGAAGGCCGTCGCCGGAAAGCCGCTTCCCTCTTGCGCACGCGGCCGGATAGTTCTCAAAAGTCCCTGACTTGGCGTTCCTGCCGCTGCGAACCGAACTCGATTTCCATGACCGCTGAAATCCTGACCTCCGCCTCCAACGGCCTTGGCTACATCACGCTGAACCGCCCGGCCGCGCTCCACGCGCTAAACACAGCGATGTGCGCCGCGATGATCGAAGCACTTGTCGCCTGGCGCAAAGATGCAAACGTCCACGCCATCCTGCTCGATCACGCCTCCGGCACGCGCGGCTTCTGCGCTGGCGGTGACATTCGCATGGTCGCCGAGAGCGGCGCTGGCGACGGCAAAGAAGCACGCGCGTTCTTCTTCACCGAATATCGCCTGAACCATCTGCTGTTCACGTACCCCAAGCCCATTGTCGCGCTGATCGATGGAATCACTATGGGCGGCGGCGTCGGCATCTCGATGCCCGCGCGCTTTCGCATCGCCACCGAAAACACGACCTACGCCATGCCCGAAACTGGCATTGGCCTTTTCCCCGATGTTGGCGGCGGTTGGTATCTACCGCGCAAACCAGAGCACATTGGCATGTGGCTCGCGCTCACCGGCGCGCGCTTGAAAGCAGCGGACTGCCTCATCGCCGGTGTCGCCACGCACTTCATGCCGACGGAAATTCTCGCCGCCGCCCGCGCGCAAATCGCTGGCGCCGCGCAAACGCACGATGCGGGCCGCGCGCTCGATAGCGGCCTCGAAGCCCTCAGCGAATCCGCAGGTCGCCCCAAAGACCTCACGTCCGAAAATATCGAGCGCATCGATAGCATCTTCGCAGCCGATAGCGTCGAAGCCATCTTTGCCGCGCTCGCATCCGATAGCAGCGACTGGGCGCGCGCGCAGCTCGCAACGCTTCAGACGAAATCACCGCAAGCGTTGAAGGTCACCTTCCGCCAAATGCGTGAAGGCGCGACGAAGGCGAGCTTCGCCGACGAAATGCGCAGCGAGTATCGCTTGGCGTCACGCGTCGCCTCTCGCCACGACTTTCAAGAAGGCGTCCGTGCGCTGATCGTCGATAAGGACAACAAACCGGTGTGGACCCCCGCCACGCTCGAAGATGTCAGCGATGCGCTACTCGATGAACTCTTCGCGCCACTGCCGCCCGGTGAAGAATGGTCGCCGCTCTTCGGGGACTAAGCGCCTCAAACACACCCGTCATTCCGGGGCAAACGACGCAACTCTCGGCCCCTGGGTTCCGGATCGCGCCTGCGGCGCGTCCGGAATGACAAAGAGTACGATCTATCCTCCGCATACGCACCGGCGCTTGCAGGTTGGAGCGCGGACCTCCGGCACGCATTTTTCCTTTGCGCTTGTTCGCGCGTGCTCCGGCGTTATGACAACGCCACATCAAGGAGCACACCCATGACCCGCGTTGCATTCATCGGCCTTGGCAATATGGGCTCGGGCATGGCGGCCAATCAGGCGAAGGCGGGGCGGGAAGTCGTCGCGTTTGATCTGTCCGCCGACGCGCTAAATCGCGCGAAGGAACAAGGCATGACACCGGCGTCCAGCGCCGGCGAAGCCTGCAAGGACGCCGACGTCGTCATCACCATGCTGCCCGCAGGCCAGCACGTGCGCGAAATTTATCTCGACGCCATCCTGCCGAACGCGCCAAAAGATGCGCTGCTGATCGATTGCTCCACCATCGACGTTGATAGCGCCCGCACAGTGTCGCGCGACGCATCAATGCAAGGCTTTCGCACCGCTGATGCGCCTGTCTCCGGCGGCACAGCCGCGGCGCAGGGCGGTTCGCTCACCTTCATGGTTGGTTGCCGCGAACAGGACTTCGGTGAAATCGAAGACGCGTTGAAGCCAATGGCGAAGGCCGTCATCCGCGCCGGCGATTCCGGCACCGGGCAGGCGGCGAAGATCTGCAACAACATGTTGCTCGGCATTTCGATGATCGCGACCAGCGAAGCCTTCGCGTTGGCTGAATCCTTGGGGCTCGACGCACAACGCTTCTTCGACATCTCTTCGCAGGCCTCTGGCCAGTGCTGGTCGATGACCTCGTACTGCCCGTGGCCCGGCCCAGTGCCTGCCGCGCCGTCGAACCGCGATTACGAAGGCGGCTTCGCTGCGGCCATGATGCTGAAAGATTTGAAACTCGCGCAGGACGCGGCTGAAATTGCCGGCGCGCCGACGCCGCTCGGCGGCGCAGCCGAGGCGCTCTACGGCGAACTCGTCCGCGGCGGCCACGGCGGCAAGGACTTCTCGATCATCCTGCAAATGCTGCGCGGGACGCTTCAGCTAAACCGCGAATAGCGCTTCGATCGCGCTGAGCAGATCGCGCGGAGAGACGGGCTTTTCCAGCACCGCGTCTGCGCCGGCCGCGCGCGCTGCCTCGCGGTGTTCAGCGCTCGCATCGCCGCTGATCATGATGATGCGCGCGTGAGCGAGCGCCGTATCCGCGCGCACCGCCGCCACGAAGGCCAGGCCGCTCATGCCAGGCATGTTGCGGTCGGCGAGCACCAAGGAAGCAGGGCGCACGTTCAGCGCAGCCAGGGCGTCCGCGCCATTGGCCGCCTGCCGCACGCGTTGAACGCCCACGCGCACCGTATCCGTACGCCGAGGGCCGCAGGTCAGGCGGCTTTTGCGCGGATGACTTGCGCGAGCGGCTTCCAGTTCCACGGGAGAAGCGCGGCGAGATCGGACATCGGA
>Ga0163152_10000139_pt1 | contig 119779 bp, 100 predicted proteins | sample OliLakLV19MP8IB2_FD_148635 | JGI IMG/M metagenome (GOLD analysis project Ga0163152, IMG submission 148635) | Freshwater microbial mat bacterial communities from Lake Vanda, McMurdo Dry Valleys, Antarctica - Oligotrophic Lake LV.19.MP8.IB-2 | ecosystem: Environmental > Aquatic > Freshwater >...
CAGCTTCTCCGTGCCGACCAGGGAGAGAGTTTTGCCTTCACGCATGACAAGATTCGCGAGGTGCTCTACGCCGAGACGAACCCGGTCCGGCGACGTCGCCTGCATGAGAAGATCCTGAACGCACTGGAGTCGGTGCACGCCCGAAACCTCGAGGCACGCGTGACCGACCTGGCGCACCACGCCATCCTGGCGGCGAACCTCGAGAAGGGGTTCGACTACTCGATGCAGGCCGTCGATCGGGCCGAAAAGGTTTATGCGCACGACGAGGCGCGGCGCTACGCCGACCAGGCTCGCGACTGCGCGGAGTCACTGGGCGAAAAGGCCCGGATTGTGGAGGCCTATCGGGCGCGATCCCGCGTGGAAGTCACTTCGGGCGCCTCCGCCGCCGCGGCGCAGGCACTGGTCAGCGCGCTCCCCCATGTGGCGGATGAACGGGAGCGAACCGACATCGAGATCGACATCGGTCAGCACTATGCCTCGATCGGAGACGTCCGCGGCCTTCCCCACCTCGAGGGGGTCATGGCGCGGCTCGATCGCGATGCCGAGCCGGACCAGGCGGCACGGACGCTCGGAACCATCGCCCGTTACCATCATTACGTGTTCGAGCACCGGCGGTCGGTCGAACTGCTCGAGGAGGCGCGACGCCATGCAGAAGTCGACAAGCTCCCGGGTACCATGACGACCATCATGACTTTTCTTGCGGGCGCCTATCAGCACCTGGGCGACTTCCCGATGAGCCGCAAGTACGCACGTGAGGCCGTCGAATTCGGGGAGTCTCACAACCATCCCCTGGCCTCCGCCCTCGGGCACGAATTCCTGGGTGAGGCGGCCTTCATGGTCGGGCAGTGGCGCGAGGCCGTCGCCGAGGCGGCCCTCGATCGCCGGATCGGGCACGAGATCGGCGCCCGCGACCGGATCGCCTGGGCCGACTTTGTCGAGAACGACGCCTGCCTTTTTGGCGGACGACTCCCCGAGGCCGTGGCCGCCGGGAAGCGCTGCCTGGCCCTCGCCGAAACGATCGGTGAATGGCGGCTGGCGGCCATCCTGGGTGGCTTCCAGACACTCGCTCTGGCCGAACTTGGTGACGACGGCTGGCGTGCCATGGCCGCACGCACACGGGAGTGGGTGATCCTGACCGGCCAGTGGTTGATGCATCACCTGATGGCAGCCAATGTGGCTTCGGCACACCTCGTGGCCGGAGACCTTGCCGGCGCTTCCCTCGTCATCTCGGATCCCACTCTCCCGAAACCCGGCGACAACTTCGTGGTGATGATCACGCGCCTTCCGGTCCTGGCCGAGATCGCGATCCGGAGCGGGCGCCCGGAGGAGGCGCGCCCGATTCTCGACGAACTGCTCCGTCTGACGCGCGCAAGAGGAGCCGAGGGATACCTGGGCTACGGGCTCCGCCTTTCGGCCGTTTGCGAGGCCGCGCAGGGAAACATCGCCGCCGGCAGGATCGCGATCGAGGAGGCGATCGAGATTCACGAACGGCTCGATCACCGACTCCACCTGGCGAGGAGCCTTCGCGTGCGCGCCGACCTGACGGAATCGCTCGTGTCGGGCATCGGGAATCCGGATCGGAAGATTCCTCCCGATGGCGCTGTTACCGATCGAAGGCGGGCCGATCAACTTGATCAGCTCAGCCGTCTGCCTGATCGAACGATCGCCTGATTTCCCCTTGCCGACACGGACATCGGCGAGTAGACTGATTCCATCAGTTGATTGCGTTGATTTGCTGGTTGTTGATTTCGTTGCGAGGCATTGCCCCCAATATGTACGACACCACGGAGGCCTGATCCGGTCGGGCCGATCGACATCACCGGAAAACTGGAACGATAACTGATTGAATCGATTCGATTCCAAGCGACACCTCAAACTGTTTCGGCCGGGCAACCGGCTGCTCCCCTTAGGTCGTGTTGAATCCTCCGGCTCCGGCCGTCGGACACACGATAACCAGGGTAACGACCCCCGATGAGAGGACACGACAACCGATGACCGGTGACATTTCCGAAACCGAGCGCCCCCAGGAACAGGTTGCTCTCTTCATTGACTTTGAAAATATTCGTTACAGCGTGCTCAACACCTATGGACGCGAAGTCGGCGGCCAGATGTTGATGGAAAAGGCCCGCAAACACGGTTTGGTCACCCTGTCGCGGGCCTACGCCGATTTCAGCGAACACCCCGATCGGGTGCAGCGCGATCTCCAGGTGTCGGGCATCACCGCCATCAACGTCGCCGCCCACAAGATGGGCGACAGCAAGAAGAGCGGCGCCGACATGGAAATGCTCATGGATATATTCGAAACCTTCCTGGACCGTCCGTTCGTGAAGACCTTTGTCCTGATGACCGGCGACCGGCACTTCATCCGGGCCGTCACGATCGCGCGGAACCGCTATGGCAAGACGGTGATCATCGCCGGCGTACCCGGCTCGGTGTCCAACGATCTCGTCGAGGCGGCCGGCTCCAACTTCGACCCGCTGGTCTTCGAGCCGGTTGGGGCCACCGAACGCTTCACCTCGTTCGTCCGCTTCTGCGATCGCCTCGAGCGCTCGAAGCCGTTCATCACGTTCAAGTACATCTCGGCGGCCATGTCCACGTCCAGCGAATTCCCGGGCCTTCAGGAAGAGGAAGCGCGACAGCTGGTGGCCGATGCCATCCGCGACGGCATTCTCATGAAGGAACAGCGAACGGACGGCTATCGAGTGTGCAAATTGAACCGGAACCATGGCGGCGTGAAGGATGTGCTGGCCGGCCGGGCCGTGACGAATCTGCCCGAACACCACGCCGCCGCCGCGGCGGCGATCAACGCGGCCATGGGAATCCTGCCCGGTTCACCTTCCAACGGCGGACACTCCGGCGGACTGTCGTCACACGGTGGCGGCAACGGCGGCTACGGCTCGGGGAGTTCCCAGGGCAGTTATCGTCCCGCCAATCAGGCGTTCGGCCCGACCGCCGTCGACCCGCAGGAGGAATGGCGCCGCCGCGCCCGCGAACTCGGCCTGCCGGATGTCGAGGAGGAAGAGGAAGCGATGTACCGTACAGGAGCCCCGGCACCCGCGCCGATCAGTGACGACGAGATGGGGCCGGAGTAACGGCCCTACTTCGAATCGTCCTGCCGCTTCGGGCGCATGTTCGAGGCCAGCACGCGTTTCCGAAAGCGGAAGATCCGCGGCGTGATCTCCAGCAGCTCGTCGTCCTTGATGAATTCCAGCGCCTGTTCCAGGCTGAACTGGCGCGGAGGGAGGAGCGGAATCGACTCTTCGGAGCCGGACGCCCGCATGTTCGTCAGCTTCTTTTCCTTGACGATGTTCACATCCAGGTCATTGGCCCGCGCGTTCTCGCCCACGATCATTCCCTCGTAAACCGTTTCGCCGGGCTTGATGAACATCACCCCGCGGTCCTGCAGATGCTCGATGGCGTAGCCGGTCGTTTTGCCCGGGCGATCGGCCACGAGGGCCCCGCTGACCCGGGAGGCGATGGGGCCAGCCCAAGGCTCCCAGCCATCAAACAGGTGGTTCAGAATACCGGTGCCGCGGGTGTCGGTCAGGAATTCGGACCGGAAGCCGATGAGGCCACGGCTCGGGATGCGGAACTCGAGGCGGACCCGCCCGGTGCCATGGTTGGTCATCTTGGTCATGCGCCCCTTGCGCGGCCCGAGTTTTTGGGTGACCACGCCGATGTACTCCTCGGGGCAGTCGATGATCAGATGCTCCATCGGCTCGTGCAACGCGCCGTTTGTCGTCTTGGTGATGACCTCCGGCTTGGCGACGGCCATCTCATAGCCCTCGCGCCGCATCATCTCGATGAGGATGGCCAGCTGAAGCTCGCCACGCCCGGAAACCTTGATCGCGTCGGGACTGTCGGTGTCCTCGACCCGAATCGACACGTTGGTCAGGATTTCCTTGTAAAGACGCTCCCGCAGCTGGCGGCTGGTGACGTATTTGCCGTCCTGTCCGGAGAACGGCGAGGTGTTGACCGAGAAAAGAATCGAGACCGTGGGCTCGTCAATGTGGATCGGCGGCAGCGCCTTGGGCCGGTCGATGTTGCAGATGGTCTCGCCGATTGCCACATCATCGATTCCGGAAATGGCGACCAGGTCCCCGGGGCCGGCCTCAAGGGTTTCCTTCCGCTCCAGCCCGTCGAAAACGTAGAGGTTCGTGATCTTGCCGTTGACGACGGTGCCATCCAGGCGGCAGAGGCTGACGGGGCCCTTCGATTTGATGGTCCCATTCACGACGCGGCCGATGGCCAGGCGTCCGACAAAATCGGAATAGTCAAGATTGAGAATGAGGATCTGGAGTCCCTCGTCCGGGTCATAGGACGGCGCGGGAATCGTTTCGATGATCTGATCGAACAAGGGACCCAGCAAGGTATCAGGGCCATCCGGGGTCAGTCGCACCGTGCCGTTTCGGGCCACGGTGTAAAGAATCGGAAAGTCGAGCTGACCTTCCTCGGCGTCCAGGTCGATGAAGAGTCCGTACACCTCGTCGACGACCTCGGCAATCCGGGCGTCCTTTCGATCGATCTTGTTGATGACCACGATGGGGGTCAGTTTGAGTTCCAGCGCCTTTTTCAGGACGAATCGGGTCTGCGGCAGCGGCCCCTCGGAGGCATCGACCAGGAGCAGCACGCCTTCCACCATCTTGAGGGTCCGTTCGACCTCGCCGCCGAAATCAGCGTGGCCGGGCGTGTCGACGATATTGATCTTCGTTCCCTTGTAGGTCACCGCCGTGTTCTTGGCCAGGATGGTGATCCCCTTTTCCCGCTCCAGGTCGTTCGAGTCCATGACCCGTTCCATCACCTCCTGGTTGGCGCGGAAGATGCCGCTTTGCCACAGGAGGGCGTCGACCAGGGTGGTCTTGCCATGGTCAACGTGGGCGATGATGGCCAGATTACGGATGTCCAGACGACGGGCGATGCTCACAAAGGTTCTCCTGACGGTTTCGCTGTTCGACTATCATGGTGAAATGAAGCGGGATAGTTTACCAGATCAACGGCCGGCGAAGTAGGTCGGAATGAGTCGCCGCCCCCGCTGGATCCTTCCAGCACTGGTCGTCGGGCTCGCCGGGGCGGTCTTACTCGTGCTCTCCATCCGCTCCGTGCCGCCCGGACAGCGGGGAGTCGTCGGTTCCGGAAGCGGCGCGCGAGTCCTCGGACCCGGACGACACGTCGTCTCTCCTCTCTCGGGAAGGATGTCGCTCTGGCCTGCCGGGCCGATGACGATCGCCTTTCCGGCCGAAGCCGACACGGCGGAAGGGCGATTCGGCGCTTTCACCGCAGCGGGCGCACCGCTCGTCGTGGCGCTTTCCCTTCGATTTGAGGTGAGCAACGCGGATCTCCCCCGATTCCAGGCGGCGGTGGGCGGTAATGCGCGAGGTCATTTCGTTCCCCTGCTGAAGAGCGAACTCCGCCTGGCCGCGGCCGAGCAATCGATCGAGAATCTCGACGGACCCCGGCTGGCGGAAACACTGGCCACGCGGATGCGACCGTCGTTCAATGAATCGGGCGCCCGACTCCTGTCCATCGAAGTGACGACACTGGCCGCCCCCGGAAGGGAAGCTCTGCCCACGGGCGGCGCAAATCCATTCCGCGGAAAAGTCCTGCTCGTCGGAATAGATGCCGCTGATTGGACCATCATCGACCGGCTTCGCAGCGAAGGGCAGTTGCCGGTGCTCTCGATGCTCGTCGAACGAGGTGCGTCGGGGCCGCTCCGCTCCATCGAACCGCTCCTCTCGCCGCTGATATGGACCACGATCGCTACCGGCGTCTCCCCGGCCCGCCACGGCATTCTTGATTTCATGGTCAACGATCCGGCCACCGGCAAGTCGGTGCCGGCCACCAGTCGTCTTCGGCGCGTGCCCGCGTTCTGGAATCGGGCATCGTCCGCCGGGCGTTCCAGCGGCATCATCGGATGGCTGGCCACCTGGCCCGCCGAATCGATCGAAGGATTCATTGTCACCGATCGATTCGGATTCCTGGCTTTCGCCGGAAAATCGGCCACCACGCCGGACGCCGACGTGATCTATCCGGCGGACCTCCTCGAGGGTCACGAAAGCCTTGCGGTCGCGTCCGAAGCCGTAACGGACGCGATGGTACGACGCTACCTGGACGTCCCACCCGCCGAGATCAAGGCGGCGCGGCGGGGCGGCTACGAGAAGGGGAATCGAATCAACAACTTCATCCACACGCTGGCCACGGCCGAGAGCTACGCGGCGCTGGGGCTCGAGCTGTATCGCACGCGGCGTCCGGATGTCATGGCCGTCTACTTCGAGTTTATCGATGCCACCGGCCACCTGTTCATGCCCTTTGCGCCCCCCTTGATGCCCGGCGTGGCCGCGGACGACGGCCGTCGATTCGGGCACGCCGTCCGCGAGGCGTATCGCCGCCAGGACGAGATGCTCGGTCGTTTCATCGAAGCCGCGGACGAGAGCACCCTGATCATGGTTGTCTCGGATCATGGTTTTCGCTCCGGCCAGGCCCGCCTTTCGGGGAGCGCCGAGATGGAAGAGGCCGATGCGGCGCGCTGGCATCTTCTCGACGGCGTCGTGATCCTCGCCGGGCCCGGTGTCAAGCCGGGCGCGGCGCTCACCTCCGCCACGGTCTATGACATCGCGCCGACATTACTGGCACGACTTGGGCTCCCGCTGCCGGATGAGCTGGAGGGACGGCCGCTGACGGAGGCCTTCCAGCCCGGAACCCTGTTCGATGGGCACGCAGCGCGACCCCCGGGGCGTGATCCGGTTGCCGGCATCGTGTCGGCCGATGACCAGCACGCACCGGCCGACGCGCGCTCCCTGGTGAATCTCGGCATCGTCCTGGCGAAGGAGGGGCGGATGGTCGAGGCCGAGACGGCCTTTCGCCGCGCGCTCGCCGCCGATCCCGCCGATCGCACCGCGGTGGCCAATCTCGCCGCCGTGCTCTTGAAACGGGAGGACTATGCCTCGGCCGAGACGCTGCTTGTCCGACTCCTTTCGGCCGACCCGGGGTACGCGCTCGGCTGGGATAATCTAGCCGTCTGCTACCAGCGGCAGGGACGCCATGACGAGGCCCTGGCAAATTACGGACGGGCGATACAGCTCCAGCCGAACGACCAGCGGGTTCGCATGAATCGGGGATTCCTGCTGCTTGAGATGCAGCGTCCGGTGGATGCAGAAATGGATTTCCGCGCCTCGCTGGCGGTCGCGGCGCGCGAGCCTGGCGCGTTGTACGGCCTGGCCGCGGCGTTGGAACAGCAGGGACGGCTCGACGAAGCGAGGGAACAGGCGTTTCTGGCACGGGCGCTCGCGCCCGACCATCCGGGCGTTGCCAGGCTGATCGAGCGGTTGACCGCCGCAAAGAAATCCGGCTAGGCTTTTCCACCATGTCAACCGCTCGCCGCATATCAAATCGCTCCGCTCTCCTGCTCGCGCTCGCCCTTTTCGCCTGGCTGCCCCATGCCGGCTGTGGCCGCGGAGCCAAGCCCGGTTCGAAGCCTGAGCTCGCCATCCGGGCCACCGGATCGTTGGAAGGAACTCTGGAACCATGCGGCTGCAAGGACGGCCTCGGCGGGCTTGCCCGCCGCATCGGGCTCCATGACCAGTGGCGTGTGGCCAATCCGGAGGTTCCCCTCCTGTCCCTGGACACGGGGCGGGCGTTTCCGATGAAAACCTCGGAGACCGATGTCATCGTGCCGGCCACCCGGCGGGCACTCGATCTCCTCGGGGTCGAGGTGGTCAATGTGGGCGACGAGGACCTGGAAGCCGGCCTATCTCCCTATCTCGCGATGGTGCGCGAGGGGAAATTCCGCACGATTTCGGCCAACCTCGTGAGCATCGACGGCAATCGGCCGATCTTTTCCCCCTACCAGGTCCTGACGGCCACGGTGGGAGGGGCGCCGGCCGGCCCGAGGGTGGCGGTCATCGGCATATCGAGCCCGGCCCGGTATGCGGTTCTCGACGGCGTCAACGGGGACAAGGTGCACTGGATCGACTTCGAAGAGGCCCTCACCGAATTTGTGCCGAAGGCGCGGGCCGAGGCCGATCTCGTGGTGGTCCTGGCCAACTTCGGCCCCGGCGCGGGACGCCTTGTGGCCAACCGCTTCCCGGATGTTGACTTGATCCTCGCCACCGCGAAGGGGGACGACGTGGCCGGACACTACGACTACCCGTCAGCCGATCTCGTCATGATGGGGACGCGCGGCAAGTACGACGTCCTCCTCGAACTAAGGCGGGACAGAAAGACGCAGGATTGGTCCGTGACCCCGGTCATCACACCGCTCAACGAGAAGGTGCCGGAGAGTGACGAGGGAATTCGCTTCGTGGCCCGCGTCAAGTCGGACCTCGAGGAAACCGCGCTCCGACGCTCCCGCCTGATGAAGAAAGATCCCTCGCGACCCGATTACCTGGGATCCGAGGCGTGCGCCGGCTGCCACGCGGCCGAGATGGCCACCTGGAAGAAGACCCGACATGCGCACGCCTGGGAGCCGATGGTCGAAAGCCGCAACGTCAACAATCCCCTCTGCCTTCATTGCCACTCGGTCGGATTCATGAAGCCGAACGGCTACGTCCTGGCGTCCGACGTCCGGGCCCTGCAGGGAGTCGGGTGCGAATCGTGTCACGGCCCCGGCAGCGAGCATGTCCAGAACCCCGGAGCACATCCCCTGGACAAGGCGGGCCCGGCCACCTGCCAGAGTTGCCATACGCCAGGCCAGACGCCCGACTTCGACTTCACGAGCTTCTGGCCGAAGATCCGGCACGGCGGGCCCTGAACCGACGCGGCCCAAGCCTTGATCGCGCCCGGTGGCGGCGCTACTCTTCTCCGCAATGAATTGAGCGCGATTCTCTCCCCCACGGGGGTCCTCCAGCGGAGTCACCATGGCCTTCAGCAAATTTTCCGGGTTCGACTTCTACAATATGGACTCCCTCCTGTCCGACGAGGAGAAAATGGCCCGCGGGGCTGTTCGCGAGTTCGTCGACCAGGAGGTGCTGCCGATCATCGATCGGCACTTCGAGGACGCCACCTATCCTCATGAGTTGACTCCGAAAATGGCCGACCTCGGCATCTTCGGGGCCAATCTTCCGGAAAAGTACGGCTGCGCCGGGATGAGCAACGTGGCTTATGGCCTGATCATGCAGGAACTGGAGCGTGGAGATTCCGGTCTGCGATCGGCCGCCTCGGTCCAGGGTTCGCTGGTCATGTACCCAATTTTCGCGTACGGCAGCGAAGCACAAAAGGATCACTGGCTGCCGAAGCTGGCCTCGGGAAAGGCCATCGGCTGCTTCGGCCTGACGGAGCCCGACTTCGGTTCCAATCCGGCGGGCATGAAGACCGTGGGCCGGAAGGATGGCAACGACTGGATTTTGAATGGTGCCAAGATGTGGATCACCAACGGCACCGTCTCGGACGTGGCCGTGGTCTGGGCGCGCACCGACGACGGGATCCAGGGTTTCCTCGTCGAGAAGGGGACGCCCGGATTCAGCGCGCCGGAGCAGAAGTTCAAGATGTCGCTGCGCGCATCGGTCACGAGTGAGCTGGTACTGCAGGACGTGCGCATCCCCGAAGCCAACCGACTTCCGAATATCCGGGGGCTCAAGGGCCCGCTCGGTTGCCTGACGCAGGCCCGCTACGGCATCGCGTGGGGGGTGCTCGGCGCGGCCATGGGGTGCCTCCATACCGCGGTGGAGTACGGCAAGGACCGGGTCCAGTTCGACCGGCCGATCGCCGGCTTCCAGCTGACGCAGGCCAAGCTGGCCGACATGATCACGGAAATCACCAAGGGACAACTCCTCTGCCTGCAGCTCGGCCGGATGAAAGATGCCGGCACGATGACGGCGGAGCAGGTATCGATGGCCAAGCGAAACAACGTGGCTATTGCGCTCGATATCGCGCGCGAGGCGCGTTCGATTCTTGGCGCCAACGGCATCACGCTCGAGTATCCGGTCATCCGGCACATGCTGAATCTTGAATCGGTGAAAACCTACGAGGGGACTCACGAGATTCACACGCTGGTGCTCGGCGAAGCCCTGACCGGCATTGCCGCCTATCGCTAGAACGGGTTCCGACGGGGAGCGGGCCGTGCCGCTCGCCCGCGCCGTCGCCATCGTCGCCGTCGTTGCCCTGTTTGTCCGCCTCATCTACCTCCTCGAGTTCCAGTCCTCGGTCTTCTTTTCCGTACCGATTCTCGATGCCGCCTGGCACGCGGAGTGGGCGCACCGAATCGCCGGGGGAAATCTTCTCGATGGCGCACCCTATTTCCGTGCGCCGCTGTACACCTGGTTCCTGGCCACGATTGAGGCGCTGGCCGGTCCGAATCCATGGGCGTCGCGCCTGGTCCAGGCAGTTCTCGGTGCTCTTGGCGCGGCGTTCGTCGCCATGGCGGCCGGGAAGATGTCACCACGAGCCGGCCTTCCCGCCGGGCTGGTCATGGCGCTGTACGGTCCACTCGTCTTCAGCAGCGGCGAACTGCTTCACGAGGCGCTTCTCCTGCCGGTTCTTGCGGCCTGGCTTCTCGTCACGGTTCACGCGCTGTCCGAACTGGATGATCCCGATGCCGGTGTCCTCCCCTGGTTCGGAGCCGCCCTCCTTCTTGGCGTGGCGGCCATCATCCGACCCAGTGCGCTGGTGCTGGCGCCCCTTCTGCTCTTCGCGCCGCGCCTCACGAGGCAGGCATCCGGCGCCCGTCACCTCCGAGGTGGCCTCCTTTTTCCAATCGTGGCGGGAATCATCCTGCCGATCGTGCCGGTTACCGCCATCAACTACGTCCGCTCGGGCGACCCGGTCCTGATCGCGAGCCAGGGCGGAATCAATTTCTACGCGGGCAACAATCCGGCGGCGGATGGTCGTCATGTCGTCATCCCGGAACTGGCCGACCTGGGCGGGTGGGAAGATTTTGAGCCGCGCGTTCGAGCCATTGCCGAGACGGCCGAGAAGCGGCGACTCGGGCCATCGGATGTATCGAACTGGTGGTTCGATCGGGGAATCGCGTGGATACGTGAAGAGCCCGGGAACGCAGCGCAACTCTGGCTGGTCAAGATCGGCGCGCTGTTGTGCGGATATGAACAGCCCAACAACCGCGATATCGCCGTGGCTCGTCAGGACTCACTGCTCCTCGCCGTTCTGGTGGGCCGGATCGGCCCATTCTTCTGGCCGTGGGGCTGGCTCCTGCCGTTCGCGCTGTTCGGTGCGGCCATGGCGCAAAAGGAACGACTCGTGCGACTTCCACTCGCTGCCGCGGTCCTGTACGGCGCCTCACTCCTCCCGTTTTTTGTTTGCGATCGTTTCCGTCTGCCGATCGTGCCGTTCCTGGCCATTCCGGCAGGAATTGGAATCGCGGCTCTCCCCGAACTGCTGCGCGGGCCGTTATCCCGACACGCCCGGGCGCTTCTGGTCACCGCCATGGGGTTCCTCCTCGGTGCCATGACCTGGGGAGCCGACACGCGCGTCAACTCGGCCGACTCCTGGCACCGCCTGGGAGAGGCCCTGTATAACGACGGCCGTCCATTCCCGGCGCTCGAAGCTTTCAACGAAGCGGTCCGACTGAATCCGGACGACGAGGCGATTCGCCTCGGACGCGCCTGGACACTGCTGGCCGCGGCCGACTCATTGACCGGAGCCTCGGCCCCACGAGAGGCGGCCACCCTCGACAGCCTGGCCGGCGCCGAACTCGGAAAGGTGGCCGTGCAGTTGCCGGACGCCTGGCAAGCTCAGTATGGCTACGGACACTGGCTCGCCGGGCATGATCAAGCCGCCCTGGCGATCCCCTTCCTCGAAAGGGCTGCCGGTGCCCAGCCCCGGCGATCCGAAGTTCATCGCGACCTTGGTTTTGCCTACGAAGCCGCCGGACGATGGCGGGAAGCCGGAATTGCTCTGAACCACGCCCTGGCTCTCGGCGAATCGACCGCGGAGGTTCACCTCTCCCTCGGCCTCGCGGCGATGAGCGGGGGGCGGCCGGACCTGGCGGAGAACAACTGGCGGCGCGCCCTCGAACTCGATCCCGGCCATGTCAAAAGCCTCTACAACCTGGGTCTCCTGGAAGCGGGACGCAGGCGTTTCGACGCGGCGGCCGATATGTGGCGCCGGGCGCTCCGCCTCGACCCGGCGAACAAGTTGATCCAGGATCAGCTGGCCCGCCTCCCCGGATTCGGCCCCGACCCGGCGTCGGTTCGGGGTTCGAGCGAGGTTGCCCCGTTTCGTTGACAGGTCGTTACACCTCCCCTATCATTCCTTCGTCATTCGGCGGGGGGTCTTCGCACCGCTCCATCGGTTGATAAGAAGATGCATCCCCTCTGGTTTTTACAACCACCCTCGTCCCGTATCCGGGCTTGTACCAAGGGAGACTCCCCATGCGCGTGAGCCGGTGGCTGATGACCGGTCTATCCGTTTTTGCCATCGTTGCTGTTTCTGGCTGCACCGAAGGTGACGCGATCCAGCTGGCCGAGATCGAGGCGCTCGAACGTCGCGTCGACAAGCAGCTGCGCCTCGTCCGGGAGCAGAACGAGCAGATCAACAGCAATCTCAAGATCATCAAGGCTGAAATGGACACGATCAAGACGTTCTACATCCCGGCCGTCATGGTTGCGCTCGATTCCGTGAGGGTCAAGCCGGAACAGGCCCGCGTCCAGATCATTGCCGAGGTCGACAACCGACTCCGGACCATCGCCGAAAGTAACCGGGAATTCCGGAACTCGGTGAAGGAAAACACCGATGCCAGCACCAAGCAGCTTCAGGACGAAACCCGCAAGAAGCTGGACGACTACAACACCCGGATCACGAAGTCCGAGGAGTTCGTCGGCTTTGTCCTGGCCCGCCAGGACTCGGTGAACCAGGAGTTCGCGGTACGCATCGACAAACGCCCCTGGTACCGTTCAATCCTCGGCATGTGGGACGACCAGCAGCGCACGCGGCAATCGACGCCATAGCGCGGCGACAGATCCGCCTCTCCCGATGAAACGACTCGTCAGTCTCTTTCTGCTCATCACGATTCTGGTGGTCGCCATTGTCGTGGCTATCCGCGTTCGGACAGGCGCCGCCCCATCCGGACAACCCCTCGATCCACGGGTGCTTCCGATCGCACCGGATCTCGATTCCCTGCCGGCCGATTCCGTCTGGTTCGGCCAGGTGCTGCATGATCGACGAGAACAGGTGGACAGCTTCCGGGGCCCTGATTCGCCCCTGGAAGATCGTGACCGCACCGACTTTCAGGGGCTATCGCACTGGCCACCGGATCCGACCTGGCGATTCACCCTCCGGCTGGAGCCGTTCGCCAGACCCGATTCCGTCGTCCTCCTCGACACCAAGGGCAAGGAGCGCACCTTCCTCCGGGCTGGTCGATTTCGTTTCCAGGTGGCGGGCCGGGAGCAGTTTCTGACGCTCTACCGGCAGACGTACCAGAACTACTGGTTCCTTCCCTTCCGGGATGCCACGGCCGGGAGTGAAACTTACGAGGTGGGGCGCTACGTCGAACCGCGCGAACTGGGTGAGGGGCGCTTCGAGGTGGATTTCAACCGGGCTTATAATCCGTACTGCGCCTACAGTCATCGCTGGGCCTGCCCGATCCCACCAGCAGAAAATCGCCTGGCCATTCCGATCCGGGCCGGTGAGAAGATATTCCACCCCGCCTCGAAGAATTAGGCCGCGGGCGTCCGGGCGTTACGCCGCCTCGACGCGCTAGCCCCGCCCACCCCCGCGAAGACCAGGATCGAACTCCTCCAATACGGCCCGAACCCGCCGCACGGTTTCCATCATCTCGTCAAACTGATCGGGATAGAGGGCCTGAAACCCGTCCGAGAGTGCCTTCTCCGGCATGTGGTGCACCTCGATCATCAGGCCGTCGGCCCCGGCAGCCATCGCGGCCCGGGCCATCGGCGCCACCTGCGCCCGCTTCCCCGTGCCGTGGCTCGGGTCGGCGATGATCGGCAGGTGTGAGAGCTTCTTCACCGCCGGAATGGCCGACAGGTCAAGTGTGTTCCGGGTGTGGTCGGCAAAGGTTCGAACGCCCCGCTCGCACAGGACCACGTTTGAATTTCCCTCGCTCATGATGTACTCGGCGGCCAGGAGAAGTTCGTCGAGCGTGGCCGACAGTCCGCGCTTCAGGAGCACGGGAAGCTTCGACTTGCCCGCCCGCTTGAGCAACGAAAAGGCCTGCATGTTTCGGGCGCCGATCTGGATCATGTCCGCATATTGCTCAACGGCTGCCAGTGTCTCGGCATCGACCGCCTCGGTGACCACCGGCAGCCCGGTTTCCTCGCGCACGCGGGCCAGGATCTTCAACCCCTCTTCGCCCAGCCCCTGGAAGGAGTACGGACTCGTGCGGGGCTTGAAGGCGCCGCCGCGGTAGATGGTGGCTCCCGCCTTCTTCACCCGTTCGGCAATCGTCAGCGCCTGGTCCATCGATTCAATGCCACACGGTCCGGCCATGACACACCAGTGGCCACCACCGATTCGGGCAGCGCCAACCGAGATGACCGAGTCGGCCGCCTGCCAGTCACGGCTGACCAGCTTGTATGGCTTTGAAACCGGGATCGCCTCCTGGACACCGGGCATTGCTTCAAAGATCCGGGGATCGACCGGTCCCTGGTTGCCGGTGATTCCAATGGCGGTGCGCACGGCGCCCGGGATCGGGTTTGACTTGAAACCCATCCCTTCGATGGCGCGAACAATGCCGGCGACATCCTCTGCCGTGGCTGCGGGCGTCATGACGATCAGCACGGCGTGACTTCAGGCGTGGGCAGCCAGTCATGTCGCGGGGGTTCATGGCGTTCCTCGATGCCGGCGATGTCGGCCTCGGTGGGAGCGTAGGTCGTGACCAGGATCAATCGAGTTCCCCTTTCGAGCGGGCGCTGGCGGAAAAATCGCGTACGAAGTCGGTGACCGCGGTCTGCCGGGCGCCGGCCGTCCCCGCAAGTTTAATGGCGCGAATCAGGGCGCTGCCGATGACCACCCCCGCCGCTGGCGGCGCGACCTCCCGGATCTGGTCCGGCCGCGAAATTCCAAAACCAACCACGAACGGTTTCGCGGCCCCGCCCGACACCTGGGCCAGGTAGGCCGGCAGTGTCGCATCGAGTTCGGTTCGCACCCCGGTTACGCCAGTGAGCGAGATACAGTAGGTGAAATCGGTCGCCGCTGCATCCAGCCTCGGAATCCGGGCAGGCGGCGTTGTCGGCGCAATCAGCGGCACCCAGGAGATACTCCGGCGACGGGCCTCCTGCTGAACAGGGCCGGCTTCCTCGTCCGGCAGATCCGGGACGATCAAACCGTCAACGCCAACCTCCGACATCACGTTAATGAATCGTTCCAACCCATAATGAAACATGGGGTTGGCATACCCCATAAACAGGAGTGGCAATTCGGACCGGCGACGGATGGCGAGAACAATTTCCATGGCCTTTTCGATGGTGGCGCCGGCTTCCAGGGCGGCCTGCGAGGCCGCCTGAATCGTTGGGCCATCGGCCAACGGGTCGGAAAACGGCAGGCCAAGCTCGAGCATGTCCGCGCCCCCCGCCTCCGCGGCAAGGACCAGGTCGACCGTCTCCTCGAGCGCCGGATAACCGACGGTGAGATACGGAATGACCAGGGGCCGACCGGCGCTCCTCGCCAAACCGAGGACCCGCTGGATGCGCCCGATGTTCGTCATGCGCCACCGCCGAGGATTTCGGCCACCCGGGGCACGTCCTTGTCGCCCCGGCCGGAAAAACAGACAACCACCGTCGTGCCACGCCCGAGTGATGGCCCCTCGCGCCGGAGCCAGGCGAAGGCGTGCGCCGTTTCGAGTGCGGGAATGATGCCGGTGAGCCGCGCCGTTTCCTGGAGAGCGGAAAGAGCCTCGTCATCCGTGACCGTCGCGTAGTGCACCCGACCGGTGTCTTTCAGAAACGCATGCTCCGGACCGACGCCCGGGTAGTCGAGGCCGGCCGAAATGGAATGAGCCAGTCGCACCTGGCCGTCGTCGTCCTGCAGCAGATACGAACGCGCCCCGTGCAGGATTCCCGGGGTGCCAAGGGTCAGCGTGGCGGAGTGCTGGTCGGTGTCGACACCGTGCCCCGCCGCCTCCACCCCGACCAGACGCACCGATTCATCCGGAACGAAGGCGTGAAAGAGTCCGATGGCGTTCGAGCCGCCGCCCACACAGGCCACAGCCACGTCGGGCAACCGGCTGGTTTGTGCCAGCATTTGCTCCCTGGCCTCGCGGCCAATGATTGACTGAAAATCGCGGACCATCACCGGGTACGGGTGCGGGCCGACCACCGAGCCGATGATATAGAACGTGTCGCGCACATTGGTCACCCAATCGCGGATCGCTTCGTTCGTGGCGTCTTTCAGCGTCCGGCTACCCGAGGTCACCGGCACGACTTCGGCGCCGAGAAGTTTCATCCGGAAGTAGTTCAGCGATTGCCGCCGGACATCCTCCTCCCCCATGTAGACGACGCACGGCAGGCCGAACTTGGCGGCCACGGTGGCGGTGGCGACGCCGTGCTGGCCGGCCCCGGTCTCGGCGATGATCCGCGTCTTCCCCATTCGTCGTGCCAGGAGGATCTGGCCGATCGTGTTATTGATCTTGTGAGCGCCGGTGTGAAGGAGATCCTCCCGCTTCAGCCAGACGTCGAGGCCGCCCCAGGCGGCCGACAGCCGCGGTGCCGGATCGAGAGGCGTCGGCCGCCCGGCAAAGCTGATCAACTCACGCTCCAGCTCGCCGAGGAAGTCGGGGTCCCGCCTTGCGGCCTCATATTCGGCGGTCAGTGTCTCGAGGGCGGCCATCAACGTTTCCGGCACGAAGCGGCCGCCATACGGGCCGAAATAGCCCCGCGCGTCGGGCCGCCGGTCGTCGGAATCGGTCAAGTTCGTCATGGCTTCCGTTCTCCGGCCGACGCGATCCCGGCTTCGCGCACGACCTCGATCGCCGCCGCCACCCGGCCAATATCCTTCAATCCCGGCGCCGACTCCACACCGCTGTTCAGATCAACAACGGCGGGGCGAACGGTGGCAATCGCGTCGGCCAGATTGTCGGGCCCAAGCCCGCCAGCCAGGTAGAGTCGGAACCCGGCGTCAACCATTCGACGAGCCATGACCCAGTCGGCCTGTTGTCCGGTGCCGCCGTGAAGCCCGGGATGATACCCGTCGAGCAGGACCGGAAGGTCCCGAAACGACTCCAGAACCTCGAGCGACAAATCGGGTGACGACCGAAACGCCTTGATCACGGTGCGTGGACGGGCGAGGCAGAATTCCCGGCTCTCCTCACCGTGAAGTTGCACGCGGTCAAGTCCGACGAGCTCACTGATCTGGTCGACGACGGCCGCCGTTGCGTTGACGAAAACGCCGACGCGACGCACCTCCGGCGGGAGGCCGCGGGCAATATCCCGGGCCAGAAGCGGATCCAGGTAGCGCAGGCTCGGCTGGAAGAAGTTGAATCCGATCTCCTCTATGCCGAGTTCGGCTACCTGGCGCGCATTCGCCAACGTGGTCAGGCCGCAAATCTTGATGCGAACACGGTTGGCCACGTCAGTCCCCCCCGCCCGGGCAGGTCCGTTCGATGGCGACCACCAGCGCCCGGGCCTTCTGCACCGTCTCGTCAAACTCCCGGTCGGGTCGGCTGTCGGCGACGATGCCGGCCCCGGCCTGGATGTAAGCCACGCCGTCCTCCACCACCATCGTTCGCAGCGCGATGGCCGTATCAAGATTGCCGGCGAAGTCGACGTACCCAACCGCCCCGGCATACAGGCCTCGGCGAGTTGGCTCCAGCGTCTCGATGATCTCCATCGCCCGAACCTTTGGCGCGCCCGACACGGTGCCGGCCGGGAAACAGGCGTACAGGGCGTCAAGCGCATCGCAATCGGCGCGCAGCCGGGCGGTCAGCCGCGATACGAGATGCATGACATGCGAGTACTTCTCCACCACCATGAAGTCGGTGACCTCCACGCTTCCCGGTTCGGCCACGCGCCCCAGGTCATTGCGCCCGAGGTCGACCAGCATGATGTGCTCCGCCCGTTCCTTCTCGTCGGCGAGAAGCTCCTTCGCGCGGCGCTCGTCCTCCTCGTCATCCACACCGCGGGCCACGGTCCCGGCGATCGGGCGGTACTCGAGACGCCCGTCCTGTACCCGGACCAGCGGTTCGGGCGAAGAGCCTACAACCGGAGCCCGGCCGAAGCCGAGAAAGTACATGTAGGGGGAGGGATTGATGGCCCGCAGCGATCGATACAGGTCGAAGGGGTGGGACACCGTCGACACCTCGAATCGCTGCGAGAGAACCACCTGGAAGATGTCGCCCGCCCGGATGTGTTCGAGGGCCGATTCGACCATCGCTTCGAAGGCGGCGCGGGACATGTTCGAGCGGACATCGGCCGGCAAAGTGACGGCGGCTTCGCGAAGCGGCATCGCGCGGGGGGTGTTCGTCGCACCGGGGCCGATCGAGAGACGGGTCAGGAGTGCTTTGATCCGTGCATTGGCATCGGCAATTGCCGCCTCGAATGCCGCCTCGTCGTCGGCCTCGCCGACATGGGCATTGGCGATGAGAAGCAGCCTTCCTTTGGCATGGTCGAAGGCCAGTACGGTGTCGAAGAAGCGGAGCTCCACGTCGGCAAGTCCACGATCGTCGACGGCCGACTCCGGCAGTTCCTCGATCCACCGCACGGTGTCATAGCCGAACCATCCGACGGCGCCGCCCGTGAACCGGGGAAGCCCCGGAACGCGGGCCGCGCGATATCGCCCCAGTAATTCGCGAAGTGTCGCCAGCGGATCCTCGCTCTCGAACTCCCTCGACGTGTGATCCCGATGATCCCGGAGAGAGACATGCCCTCCCCGAACCGTCACGGACAGGAATGGATCGCGGCCGAGGAAGGAATAGCGGGCCAGTCGCTCCCCCCCCTCCACACTCTCGAGAAGGAACGATTCGGAATCGGCGCCTTCGATCATGAGAAAGGCCGCGACCGGCGTCAGAAGATCCGCCGGTACTTCGCGGACGATCGGCACGAGATTTCCGGTGCGGGACAGTCGGCGCAATTCCTCCAATTCGACCCGCCCTAGCACGCGGCCTCGCGGGTGGCCGTTTCCTCGCTGAGCGCGTCCCGAAAAAGTCCGGGATCGACGAGCCGACGCGTCCACAGGGCGAACTGCGCGGCGCCCTGACGGGCCAGAAAGTCGTGGCCGCTGATCACCGCCAGGCCGGCGTCACGCGCGCTGATCTCGAGTGACGTACCGCCCGGTCGGTAGGCCAGGTCGAGCACCGCCCGCACACCGCCAAACCCTCCCGGCACCTGGAGAATCTCGCCACCCGAGCCAAGCGGGGTGGCCTGGACGAGGATCGTGCCACGGTGGGTGCCCAGTGCGGACGGTTCCCCGCCGTACTCCGCATGACATTCGTCGGCGAGGGCACGGCCGCGCATGGCGTCACGATTCAGTATGAGGACCGGAACATCCCGTTCGACCAGCGCCGCCACGACGGCGCGCGCCGCCCCGCCCGCGCCGATCACCACCGCGCGATCCAGGGTGCCGGCCCCCCACTCGCCCAGGATCGACCGCATGGCCAGGAGATCGGTATTCCACCCGATCAGTCGTGGCCCCTCCTTCCCGACGGTGTTGACGGCTCCCGCCTGCCGCGCGGTCGCGTCGAGTCCGTCGAGAAGCGGCACCACGGATTCCTTGTGAGGCCGGGTGACCGACAGGCCCCGCACATCATGATGCCGGACGAAATCGATCACCTCGGCAATCGACTCCGATTCGAATGGCAGATAGATGTAGCGCTCACCCAGCACACGGATGACGTTGTTCTGCATCCGCGGCGACAGTGAGTGGTCGAGAGGCCAGCCGGCCAGGCCGAGCAGTTTGACGGAGTCGCCCTGCGCCGGCAGTCGGTACAGATCCAGCAGCATCGAGACATTTGGAATGCCCGGGCCCGGCGGGTCGTCGCCGTCCGGCACCAGATACGTGAGCCAGGCACCGGCCAGGTAGCCAAGGACACGGCCGGCCAGGGACGCCCGACCTGAGGAAAAGCAGGTGGCCCGGCGACCGGAACGCGCCAGGTGGCGTGTCATCTCAACGAGCCGCATCGAATCCGCGAAACCGGTGGCGTTGGCCACCAGCTTGATACCGGCGGCCTTGATACCAGTCATGGCCAGGAGTTCGTCCTCGAGGACGTGATTCGCCCCGGAGGCTGCGTGATGCGAAACGAGGAGCTGTTCCGACGGCCAGCGGTTGGCCATGGCTCGATCCTCACGCAGGCGGCTCCATTCAACGTCGATCAGGGCCGCCCCGGCCTGGTGCGCGGCCGACAGGAGTTCCCACCGCGCCGCGTCCGGGCCCTCGAAGAATCCCGACTCATCCGTCGGGCGGCAGGTGGCCACCACGGGCAGCGTCGACGCCGCGACGAGTTCCGCGACACGCCCGGCCGTCCGTGCCTCGGGGGCCAGCCGGTCAATTCGGAGTTCGAACGCATCGATGCCGACCGGAGGACGGGTGAGTTGACGCTGTGCCGCCAGTGGGTCGGCGTTCGCGACGACCAGAACGAGATTGCGGTCCGGCTTCATGATGGATCAGCCTCCACGCGCGCACCGTGCAGCTTGCCGGGGCGATAACCTTCCGGATCCATCTCCACCGTCATGAAGCCGAGTGCCATGAGACGGCGTTCGACGTCACGCCGGAGCGGTTCGGCCAGCAGTCGTCCGACATCTTCGGGTGCCACCTCGACGCGGGCCTTCCGGCCAAAGTCGCGCACGCGAAACTGGCGGAAGCCGGAATCGCGCAGGACCGTCTCGGCCGCTTCGACGCGGGCCAGTCTTTCCGGTGTGACCGGCGTTCCGTGCGGGATGCGCGAGGCCAGGCAGGCGAAGGCCGGCTTGTCCCAGATCGAAAGCCCCGCCTCACGGGCCAGAGCGCGGATGTCCGACTTGCTCAAGTCCGCTTCGAGGAGCGGTGCCCGAATCCCCCGCTCCCGGGCCGCCACCATGCCGGGGCGAAAGTCGCCGAGGTCGTCCCGATTGGCGCCGTATGCGATGGAAGCCAGGCCGAGGCGTTCGGCCACCGGCGCCGCCACATCGAACAGTTCGGTCTTGCAGAAGTAGCAACGATTCGGGTTGTTGACCACGTAGTCGGGATTCATGTGCTCGAAGGCATCCACGATTTCAAGGCGCGCGCCGATTTCGCCCGCCACCCGCATCGCCGCCTCCCGTTCGGCCGCCGGCAGCGAGGGTGAAACTGCCAGGACGCCCACGGCACCATCGCCGAGGACGCGATGCGCCGCCAGGAGGAGGTACGCCGAATCGACGCCGCCCGAGTAGGCCACCAGCACCGTCCCCATCCCGGCCAGGATAGATTCCAGCCGGGAGAGGCGTTCGACGAGCCCCTCGTCCGCCGCTGCCGGGGGCGCAGCAAGTCCGGGTCGGTCAGCCGTCATCGCGATCACCGTCGTACAGGCCGGGAACATCCAGGTACCGCTCGCCATGACTGGCCAGCAGGGCCACGATCCGCCGACCACGCATGGAAGGGCGTGCCGCCACCCGTAAGGCGGCGGTCACTGCGGCGCCGGAGGAGATGCCGACCAGCAGTCCTTCCTCGCGGGCGAGTCGGCGAACCATCTGGTAGGCCTCGGGACCGGAAATCGTCATGATTTCATCCAGGATCGAACGGTTCAACACCTTTGGGACGAAACCCGCGCCGATCCCCTGGATGTCATGCGGGGCTCCCTCGCCGCCGGACAACACCGGCGACTCCGCCGGTTCGACGCCAATGATCCGAATCGAGGGACGCCGCGACTTCAACACCTCACCCACGCCGGTGATCGTCCCACCCGTGCCGATGCCGGAAACGAAGGCATCGAGTTCCCCGCCCGTGTCGGCCCAAATTTCCTCGGCGGTCGTCGTCCGGTGAACCTCGGGGTTGGCCGGGTTGTCGAACTGCATCGGCATGAAGGCGCCCGGAGTTGTCCCGGCCAGGGCCATCGCCTCGTCGACCGCGCCCTTCATCCCGAGCGCGCCGGGCGTCAGAATGACCCGAGCGCCGAGGGCGCTCAGGAGCCGGACGCGTCCCTCGCTCATCGTATCGGGCATCAAAAGGATCAGCCGATAGCCGCGGGAGGCGGACACAAACGCGAGGGCCACGCCGGTATTGCCACTGGTGGCTTCAATGATGGTGGCGCCAGGCATCAAGCGTCCCGATTCCTCGGCGGCCTGTATCATGGCCCATCCGGTCCTGTCCTTGACGCTCGACATCGGATTCATCGACTCGAGCTTGACGATGATCTCCGCGGGGACACCCGACGTGACGCGATGCAATCGGACAAGCGGTGTCTTGCCGATCAGGTCGGTCAGGCTGTCGTGGATGGCCGTCACGCCTCGATCCGGTTCCAGGCTTTGTCGGCGCCCGTCGGCACCCGCCCCGTTAGATGTGATAGATGAGCGACTGGTCATGGCGTCGCTTTCGTCGGCAGAGGTCGTCCAGCGTGGTCGATTCCAGGAAGACCTCGACTGTCCGCGCCAGGTCAACCCAGAAAGGGCCCAGGATTCGAGCTGACTCGCCTCCGGTATTCCCCGCCTTCCCGATTTCCACTATCTCAAGGCTCCCCTCGAGAGCCCGCAGAACTTCGGCCACCGTGACCTCTTCCGGCCGGCGTGCGAGGCGATGTCCGCCGGTCGGTCCCCGCGTACTTCGGACCAGCCCCTGCCGACGAAGCGCCGGCAGGATCTGCTTCAGGTACTGCTCCGGTATCCGCTGGCGGCGCGAGATGTCGTGATTCGCGACCGGCCCGCCACCCGCGTGAAGCGCAAGGTCGAGCATCGCGCGCAGTCCATAGTCGATCCGGGATGTCAGCTTCATGCCCTCGCTCCAATCTCCGTGTCGCCAGTCGATTGTTGAGATTGTTGAGATTGTTGACGAGTTTACTCAACGTTTAGTCTGATGGCAATGGTCAGAGCGTATCGTGCGTCAGAGCGTATCAGTGCGACGCGAGGCCAGTGATTGGCCGGCTTCCCGGCCGAGTGCCGCCAAATGGAGGATGGCTTCAAGAACGCCGCCGGCCGCCGCGCGCGCCAGGGGGTCGATCGCGTGAAGGCGTCCTTCCGGCCCGCCAGGGTCAATGTCGGCCACTCGCATGCCCGGCCCGACGAACAGTCCGTCAGCCAGGAGTCCGGCCACGAGGCCGCCCCTCGGCGCCTTGATCTCCCGGCCGCCGATGACGCCCAGCAGCGCCCCGGGCTCGAGGGTATCTCCCAGCGCCGCGCGGGCCTCGAAGCGGCCGGGGATCGGGGCCAGAACGAGACCCGCCCCGTAGGGCCAGCCGGCATCGGTCGACAGGGGGATGGCGCCCGTGCGGAGCGGACCGTCCGTGGTAAACCGGCCGAGGTCGACATTCGCCCGAGACTCGACGACCGCATGCGCGTCCACGCCGGCGGCGAAGCCGGGCCCCAGGGCCACGACGATCGGGGCGTCGTTTCGACTGGTGCCGACGTTTCGATCGAGCCCGATGGCGTCGATCAGCACCCAGGGGACGAGCGATTGACGAATGGCGGCGGCAGGGTCAACCAGTACCGGCACCGCCCCATCCTCCAGGATTTGCCTTACCCCCTCAGGGCCGGAGGCGCGGCGAGCCGTGACGCCCTCAACCGTCAGTTCAGATTCTTCGATCGCCGCGCCCAGGCAAGCACGACGATGGATCAAGGTCGGCCGCGCCGCTTCGACGATTACCACCGGAAAACCGCACAGGCGAAGCCGATGCGCGACCGCCGTACCCAGTCGGCCACCACCGCGGATCAGCGCAATTTCGTTCATCGAATCCGCCCCGGTGACGGAACGCCATTCCGTATGGCGACCAGTTCGGCCAGGATCGACACCGCCACTTCCTCGGGACGATGCGATCCGATCGGGACACCGATGGGCGCGTGCACCCGTTCAAGCGTCGCGGCCGGCACCCCCTGTTCCAGTAGTCGATCGAGCACGACGCGAACCTTTCGGCGGCTGCCGATCATGCCAAGGTACCGCCATGGCTGGCCGGCCAGCGCCCGAAGAGCTGCCTCATCGGTGTCGTGACATCGGGTGACCAGGACGACATAGGAGTGATCGTCAATCGGCGGCAGCGCCTCGCGAAAGAGTCGATCGGTTTCGACGAGACGCGTTCCGGCTGGAAATGCCGGCGCATCCAGCATGGCGGAACGGTCATCGACCACGGTGATGCCGAAGCCGACCCCGGCGGCCAACCGGGCGAGCGCCCGGCCGACATGACCCGCACCGAAGACGAGCAGATTTTCGACAAGTCCCGACACCTCGATGAACACCTGGGCTCGCCCGCCGCAGGCCATCCCCAACGCTTCCTCGCCGGACTCGTGAAGCGAGTAGGTCTTGAGTTCGGATTTGCTTTCACGGAGGCAGGTCCTCGCATCATCGATGACCAGCGCCTCGAAGGCACCACCGCCGATGGTGAACCAGGTGCGGCCATCCTCGGCCACGATGATCCGCCCCCCCTCGCGCTGGGGCGTCGAGCCACGCGCCTCGACGATGGTGGCCACCGCCACGCGTTGCCCACCTTCGAGCAGCGTCAGCAGCGTGCGATGAAATTCAAGCATGAAATCGATTCCTGGTTGAACTGGTCACCGCCGAGCGCGACACACGGCGCAAATTCTAACCCAGGGGACGGCCTGCCGTTTGACCCTCGGCGGGGGCGATTTCTATACTCACCACATCTCATGACCAAGCCATCCGGAACCGGCGAGCCGGCGGACACCACTCGAATCCCGCTCTGGGTGCCCGCACTCGTGGCCCTGCTCGCCGTGGCCATCCGCTGGTTGTACGTCCGGCAGGCCGGCGACCTCGTCCTCTTCAACGAACTGACCGGGGATGCCGCGCAGTACCTTGAACTGGCCGGGAGACTGCGTCTCGACGGGTGGTTGGCGCCACGCGGAGAGGCCTACTTCCAGGCTCCCCTGTACTCCGCCTACCTGGCCCTGGTGGGCGCGGAAATCGGCCAGCTTGAACTGGCCCGATGGATTCAGTTCATGGCCGGCGCGATTGGGGCTCTCCTGGCCTGGGACACGGCACGGCGGCTGGCCGGAAGCACCGCCGGCCTCGCCGCCGGACTCCTTGCTGCCGGATATGGTCCCCGCGTCTTTTTCGAGGGGGAATTGCTTTCGATCGCCTGGTCGCTGCTCTTTATCCAGGGGATGCTATGGCTACTCGTTGCGCGGATGTCCTCGCCCACCGGCAAGAACGATGCCATGGTGGCCGGCATGGCGGGATCGTTCGCCGGCTTCGCTGCGCTGGCACAGCCGAATACACTTCTGGCCGGACTGGCGGCGCTGGTCTTCCTCGTGCTGACCGGCCGCACCCCGCCCTCGGCCCGGCGGGGCGCGCTGGCGTTCGCGCTTGGCCTTTCGTTGGTGATCCTTCCGATCACGCTGCGCAATCGGGCCGAGTCGGGCGATTGGGTCTTGATCTCGGCCAATGGCGGGATCAACTTCTTCATCGGCAACAACGCGCTGGCCGACGGCACCTTTCACCTTCCGCCCGGCGAGCCACTGCTCAATGATCCCGACGGGCTCGTGGTCAGCGCCCGCGAGATGGCATCCAGGGGGCTCGGCCGGCCGGCCGGACCGGCCGCGGCGTCGAGCTACTGGCAGAACCGCGGCCTCTCCTGGTGGGCCGCTGCGCCGATTGACGCCGCCGCCCTTACGGCACGCAAAATTCTCTATGTCCTGAATGATCTCGAGATCCCCAATCATTATGACCAGGCCTGGTTTCGGGCGCGTGTTCCCATCCTGCGCATTCTTCCGGGTTTTCTTCTGATACTTCCCCTGGCGGCATGGGGATTTCTGCGGCGCGGGCGTGAACCGGCCGGCCGTCTGCTGATCGCCGTCGCCGCCGCCCTCATCCTCTCGGTGGCGTTTTTCTTCGTCACCGACCGCTACCGGCTGCCGCTCGTGGCCGTCCTGTTGCCGGCGGCCGGCGTGGGCCTTGCCGACCTCATGAACGTGGCGCGCCGGCGTCCTCTCACCGCCGCGCTCCCTGCAATCATGGTCGTGGCATCCTTTCTGGTGCTCGCCGCCTTTCCGCTGATCGATACGACGCCCTCCCGGGCGCACATGCATAACCTCGTCGGAACCATTCATTACAAGCGTGGCGAAGCCAGCCTCGCCCGTCGTGAGTTCGAGGAGGCCGTCGCCATCGCGCCCAACCTGGCGGAGCCGGCCAACAACCTGGGTCGGCTCGCACTCAATGCCGGGGACGCCGCGGGGGCTGAATCCTGGTTTCGACGCGCCGTGACTCTTGACCCGCGGCGCCCCGAGGCCTGGTTCAACCTGGAGGAGATCGAGCGTTCCCGTCGCCAATGGCGGGCCGCCCTCGGCCTGCTCGAGGAGATGGAACAGCGGGTTCCGGGGGTACGCGAGTCATTCGCCGGAGCCCTTGCCTACCGCCGAGGTCTATCCTGGCAGGCGCTCGGGGACACCACGGCGGCCGGCGCGGCGCTCCGTCGCGCGGTGACGGTGAAACCCGACCTGGCCGGCGCCTGGGCAGCGCTCGGCACGATGGCCGCCGCGGCCGGGCGGTACGAAGACTCCCGACGACATCTGGAGACGGCCGCGGCGCTTTCGCCGAATCACTTTACGACGGTTTACAATCTGGCACTTGTGACCGAACGAATCGGTGACTATCCTGCCGCGCTGGCCCTCTATCGTCGAGCGGTGGCCCTGGGCGGCTCCGAACCCGAATTGTCCCGGGCGCGGGAACGGTCCCTTGTTCTAGGACGGACCGGAGCCACCGGTTCAATTTCACCCAAAGGAACCAACGACGCAAATCGATGATGACTCAAACTGCTGACCGACGACCGGGTCTGGGCGCCCTGCTCCTCCTTGCCGGCGCCGCCTTCATCGCTGCATTTCTCTGGCTCGAACGCGCGAGCGCGGGTGCCTCCGCGTTTCACCAGTACGAACTGGAGTTTCTCTTCCGTCTCCCGCGCGGCGAGGCGGCCTTTTATCTTCGATACCTGGCACTGGCCCTGCCGGCAGCCATCCTCGTCGGGCTAGGGCTGGCTTACCTCTTCGGCGCCGACTTCTGGAGGCGCCGACTCGAGGTCCTCGAGGCCGTTCCAGAACGGTTATTCGTCGTCGGGCTCCTGATTGCCGGGGCGGGCCTCGTTCTGGCCATCGGTCACCTCATCCTCCAGAATCAGCCGCTCACCGACGACGAACGCGTCTATCTCTTCCAGGCCGATCTGCTCTCGCGGGGCCGACTCTTCCTCGACTCGCAGCCACTGCGCGAGTTCTTCGACAATGTCTCCATCATCAACAATGGCAAGTGGTACGGAAAATATCCTCCGGGCCACCCGCTGTTCCTCGTCCCGGGAATCGTGGCCGGGTGGCCCCGACTCGTGCCGGCGGTCCTGGCCGCGATCAATCTCCTCCTGGTCTACCGGCTGGCCGGATTTTACTTCTCCAGGCGGCTGGCACGCGCCGCGGCCCTGCTCCTGCTGCTCTCCCCGTTCTTTCTATTCACGGGAGCCACGCTCCTGTCGCATACCAGTTGCCTGACGATGCTGCTTCTCTTCGCCTATTGCGTCCATCGCTCGCTCACAGGGAGTTCCGCGGCATTGATTGCCGGCCTCGCCGCCGGCATGGCCTTCCTGATTCGTCCCTACACCGGTCTCATGATCGGCCTGCCGATCGCCGCCGCCTGGTTTCTTGCGCTCCGCCGACGTGGCCAATCGTTGAAACCCTGGTTAACGGCACTCGGCGTGGCCTCCCTGTTCCTGGTCATTCTGCTCGGCGTCAATCAGGTGCTGACGGGAAATCCCCTGAAGACGGGATACTCAGAGATCCAGGGCGATCGCGGCCGTGTCCTCGGTTTCGGCGAGGCTGTCCCGGGGCAGCCCGAGCGCACACCCCTCTCGGGCCTTCTGAACGTGTTTCAAACGCTGGTCCGACTCAATTTCTGGTCGCTGGGGTGGCCGCTCTCGTGGCTCTTCGTCGTGGCGGCACTTCTGTGGAGCCGCCGCCGCGACCTGGCACCGCTCTGGGCCGTCCTCATCGTCACGGCGCTCGGCAGCGTGTTTTATTTTTCGCTCGGCGTCAGCGATACCGGTCCGGTCAAGTACTACGAAATCCTCCCGGTCATCATCCTGCTCACCGTCGCCGGTGCCCGGAGCCTCCACGAACGGATCGGCCGGGGGGGCCGGCCGGGCCTCTCGTCGCTGACGCCCGCGCTCGTGGTCGCACTGACACTCGTCGGCTGGGTGGGATTCGGTCGCGTCCAGGCGATCGAACTGCATCGACTCAGCGACCGCATTCAGGAACCTTATCGCCGGGTCGCCGGCCTTCCGTCGGATCAGAAGCTCCTGATCTTCACCGGGGCGTTGCAGCGCCATCCATTTGACTCATGGGTCTTTTCACCGCCAAACAACGTGCCGGAACCGGAACGGCAGGTTCTCTATGTCCGCGACCGTGGCGCCGACAATCGCGCAATCATCGAGAGGATGGCTGACCGGGCTCCCTATCTCCTCGAACTTGACGAGAATCGAAAGTACCAGCTGACGCGACTCTCGGGGGATGAGGCTTCCAGGCGGTTGGTGGATGAGCGGACACGGGACGCGATTGCACATTTGCGGAAGCTGGAGATCAAGGAGGCGATTGAACTGCTGGTTCAGGCCACGGAGCTCGATCCGGGTCGGGCCAAGTCCTTTCTGTTGCTTGGCTGGGCCTGTGAACAGGGGCGATTGGCCAATCCGGCCGAAACGGCCTATCGGAAGGCCCTGGAGCTCGACAAGAATTCACCCGACCACTACTTCTTCCTGGGCCGATTCCTCGGCCGGGCCAACCGCCTGAGCGAGGCGCTGCCTTTCCTTGAAAGGGCGGTCGCGATGGACCCACGCGCCAAGGACTACCTGATCACGCTGAATCAGGTGCGGGCCGGAGTACCGCCTCCCTGATCGATCAATAGGCCTTCGCCCAGACAGCGCGCCGCTCGGAGGCGCCGCCGCAAACGATGCAGCTGCCCTTCTCTTCCGGTGCGTCAAACGGCAGGCAGCGTATCGTTGCCTTCGTGTCTTCCTTGACGCGGGCCTCGCACGCTGACGATCCGCACCAGGGCAACCAGTAGAATCCGCCCGGTTCGTCAACCTGTGACTTGAACAGTTCGTAATCGTCGAGCCGGTGCGAATTGGCCTCCCGGAAGGACCGGGCCCGCTCGAACAAGGCGGACTGGATCTCCTCGAGCAACTTCGGCACGCGCTCGCGGACGGCCTCGCGGGGAACGGTTTCCTTGACCTTCGTGTCGCGCCGAACCAGGGTCACCTGCCCTGCCGCCAGGTCGCGCGGGCCCACCTCGATTCGAATCGGTACGCCCCTCAATTCCCATTCGGCGAACTTCCACCCCGGCTTGTACTGGTCGCGCGCGTCGACCTTTACGGAGGCCGCACCCGAAAGCTCGACCCGAATCGCCTCCGCGACAGCGGTCATTTCGGCCTTCTGCTCATCCTTCATCCAGATCGGCACGATCACGCACTGAATTGGGGCCAACCGCGGCGGGAGCACGAGCCCGTCATCATCGCTGTGGCACATGATCAGCGCACCAACGAGTCGCGTGCTGACGCCCCAGCTCGTGGCCCACACATGCTCCCGTTTCCCCTCGGCATCCTGGAAAGTGACGTCGAACGCCTTCGCAAAATTCTGGCCCAGGTCGTGTGATGTACCGGCCTGGAGTGCCCGGCGATCCTGCATCATGGCCTCGATCGAATACGTTCGAACCGCCCCGGCAAATTTTTCAGAGTCGGTCTTCGGACCCATGAGTACCGGCATCGCCATGTACTCCTCGGCAAACGTGGCATACACGTTCAGCATCCGAATCGTTTCCTCGTGCGCCTCAAGAGCGGTGGCGTGGGCGGTGTGCCCCTCCTGCCACAGAAACTCGGTCGTTCGGAGAAACAGGCGTGTGCGCAACTCCCATCGAACAACATTGGCCCACTGATTGATGAGCAGTGGCAGATCACGGTATGACTGGATCCAGTTTCGGTAGGTGTGCCAGATGATCGTTTCCGATGTTGGCCGGACGACCAGTGGCTCCTCAAGCTTGGAACCGCCGGCATGGGTCACCACCGCCAGTTCCGGCGAGAATCCCTCGACGTGCTGCGCTTCCTTCTTGATGAACGACTCCGGAATGAACATCGGGAAGTAGGCGTTAACGTGTCCCGTCTCCTTGAACATCCGGTCGAGCGTCTGCTGAATGCACTCCCAGATGGCATAGCCGTTCGGCCGGATCACCATGCACCCCTTTACCGGCGCATGCTCCGCCAGCTGGGCCTGCGCGATGACGTCGTTGTACCAGCGGGAGTAGTCGTTCGCCCGCGGCGTAATGTTTTTGGCCATTGAACGAACTCCTTGGGAGGACCGCCCGCGGGCGGTCGGATTGCAGAATGCACTGAAATTAGAATCGAGAAGTATAGCACGGCACTTCGGGTCATCTGACCCGGCCCGCCCTTGTGACGGTAAAGAATCCCCAGTTCACCGCCGATACCCATGGAGTGCCGGGAACTGGATCGACCAGGCCTGCCGGCATGAACCAAGGCAGTCGGTACGTGTCATGCGGCCGGTGTCGACGGTGGAGGAATCAAGAAATGAAACTGGTGATCCGGAGCTTCCTGTTCGCCGCCGGCCTTGTGCTGGTGGCCAGCCCGTCCTTCGCGGGACTCAACCAAAACGCCAAGATCTTCATGCACGTCGGCCCGGTTGTGGCCAAGAACGGCTGCACGCAGGTTCCGACCGACTGCCGCAACGCCAGCGTTGCCGGCAACGTCGGCTCGTTCTACCATGCCTATGTCGGTGTGGGCAATTTTTCGGACTCGGTCGGAGTCGCCGGCTGCCAGTTCGGAATCCAGTACAACGATGCTTCCAGTGCCGGGGTCGACATCTTCAACTGGACTCTGTGCGCCACCCTCGAATTTGCCTCGAACAACTGGCCGCTCAACAATAGTGGCAATCTGGTCACATGGGACCCGGTCTCCAACTGCCAGCTGGGCCCCAACCCGGCGGTAGCGGGTTTTTTCTACCTCGGTGCCTATACCCCCGATCGCATTGCCCTGATTCCGAGGCCCGGAGACGGGCGGGCCAAGGTAGCCAGCTGCCTTTCGGTGGAGGATGACCTGACGGGTCAGACCCCTTCGCCCCTCGGATACATCGATTTCGGGACCGGCCCGGGTTACAACCCCTGCTCGACCATCGTACCGGTCGCAAACGCCACCTGGAGCGCCGTCAAGTCGCTGATCCGATAAGATCTTATATTATATATACTTAGAACCACGGTCGGCGGGGCGTCTCAAATTTGGCGCCCCGCCGTCCACCATACTGCCCGGTTCTGTTCCCTTCAAATCCAATTTTGCATTGACCCTCATTCTGCCCGGCCCCTATAATTTCATTAGCCTTTACACCACTGGAACTTGCGCCCTGAGCCCGGGAGGTGATCGCAACTCGAGAGTTCGTTACCACCGTGACCGGGTTGTTACTTCCCCGAGTAGACAACCGTCACTGCATTTCGATCCCACAGCCTGTCGTTCGCTAAGGAGGTAACACAATGAAGGGTTTTGTCTCGACTGTTCTTCTCGGTGCCTTGGTCATGGGCCTCACCGGCTCCGCCGCGGCATTTGACAACAAGCAGGCCGGTATCGCCCTGCACATCACGCCGCCCGGCGCCGCCTCGCCGCCTTGTAACCCGGGCGTCACGGCTCCGACGCTGGTCTACCAGACGCCCCAATCAAGCCCCGCCAATTTCTTCTGGACCTATCTGCTCACCTGCAACGGCTCCGACTCCACCGGCATTGCCGGCATGGAAATGGGCATCCAGTACCCCACGTCGATCCAGGTTTATAACTGGGTTTCCTGCGCCAATCTTCAGTTCCCGGATGGCATCTGGCCGAACTCAGGTGGCAGCAACCTGCTGACCTGGACGCTGGCCAACTGCAACAATGACCGTTCCGAACCGGCCGTGCCCCGCACGGTCATCGCGATCGGTGGCTACTTCTACATGGGTGCCTACGGCCCCTCGCAGATGTTTGTCACCCCGCGCCCGGTGTCGGGTCGCGCCAAGGTTGCGGATTGTTCGTCACGTGAAGACGACCTCACGTTCGCGGTTCCGTCCCACCTCGGCGTGGCCGGCTTCGCCGGCGCAGCGGGCTACAACCCCTGCGGCGCCCCGACGGCAGTCGCCCCGTCAACCTGGTCCGGTATCAAGACACTGATCGGCGAATAATTCAAACAGCATCATTGGAAAGGGCGTCCCGGGAAACCGGGACGCCCTTCTTTTTTGACCGGATCGGGGGCAATCAGATTCGGCCGGGCGTGCCGATCTCGAGCTTGCGAATTCGGTTGTGCAGGTGCTGGCGGCTCACGCTGAGTGCCTGCGCGGCCCGGGAGATGTTTCCCTGGCTGCGGCGCAGCGCCGCATCGATGGCAACGCGCTCGGCTCGAAGAAGCCTGTCCTTCAAAGTTCCACCGGCTGACTCGTCCGCCATGGCTGCCGCAGCGGCCGGCACGAGGAGCTCCTTGGTGATGGGTCCTTCCGTGGTCAGTGCACAGGCGCGTTCGAGGGCGTTTTCCAGTTCGCGGACATTGCCGGGCCATGCGTAAGCCAGGAGACAGCTGCGCCCCTCTGCCGTGAGGTAGACCTTGTCGCGCTTCATTCGGGCGGACGACTGCCGGAGGAAATGGTCGGCGAGCAGCAGAATGTCTTCGGGGCGATCCCGAAGCGGGGGCATGACCATGCTGACGACATTCAGCCGGTAGTAGAGGTCCTGGCGGAATCGCCCGGTCTGAATGTCCTTGTCCAGGTCGCGGTTCGTGGCAGCGAGCCAGCGAACATCTACCTTTCGGGGCGATGATTCGCCGAGCCGCTGCAGTTCCTTGTCCTGAACCACGCGAAGAATCTTGGTCTGCAGCGTCAACGGCATATCGCCGATTTCGTCGAGCAGGACGGTACCCCCGTGGGCCGTCTCGATCAGGCCGACCTTGTCCTCGGTGGCGCCGGTAAAAGCGCCTCGCCGGTAGCCGAACAGTTCGCCCTCCAGCAGCGCGTCGGGAATGGCCGCGCAGTTGATCGGCACGAATGGCGCGGCTCGGCGCGGGCTGGCGTTATGAATGGCGCGGGCTACCATTTCCTTGCCGGTACCGGTTTCGCCCTGGATCAGAACCGTGACCGTGGTGTCGGCCACCTTGCCGAGAACTTCAAATATTCGGCGGATGGCCTCACTCTGTCCGAGAATCGAATCGAACGAAAATTCGGACCGGAGGGCGCGCTTCAAGCTGCGGTTCTCAACCTCAAGGCGGCTCTGAAATGTCTTGAGCGTATCGTGCGCCAGGGCATTCGCAATGGCGACGGATGCCTGCGAGGCAAAAGCCTCGAGCAGTTCCTGACCCTCCGGGGTCATGATGTCGGACACGTTACGGCTATCCAGGTAGATGGCGCCGAGATCTCGCTGGTCAATTCTCAGCGGAAGGCAGATCACCGTCCGAAGCGAGAGATCGCGAACGCTCTTGTAGCCGGTGAACGCAGGATTGTTCATCGCATCGTTTTCGAAAATGGTCCGCCCGCTCTGGATGGCCCGATTCAGGATGGTGCGACTGATTTGATACGTTTCCTCAGCCCCATGCTCGGTGCCGTCAAGATTTCGGCTGATCTCGAGATGCGGCTCGCGTTGCGAGTCGAGGAGGACCAGGAACCCGCGCTGCGCACCGGCAACCTGAATGACCGCATCCATGACGCGATCGAGGACATCTCTCGTGCAGAGGACTGAGTTGATTCGTCCGGAAACATCGAGCAGAAGTCGAAGGCGGGATCTCTCTTCCGTCAAATTACGCAGGCGCTCATCCAACCTCGCCCGATCATCGAGCAACGCGGAACGCTCGTCGGCACGGCCGTTTAGGTTTGCCTCGATGGTGTTAAAAAAATCGTCATCACTGTCAGGTTTAGGCGACTCCTCGTTCCGTTCGAATCCAGATTCCAAGGCACCTCCGAAAAACCTGTAAGTCATTAAAAATCAATCAGTAGAACGAATATCCATAGTATAAACCGGACGTTGTCGTCCCTGCAATTTTTTTGTCAATTGTCCCACAACATGCCATTCAAGTGCCCGAAATGGAGCTTTGTCAAAAAAAATCGACGGCCACCCGAAGGTGGCCGTCTGCCCTTTCCCGAGATCTCGCGAATCGCTACCCCTTACCAGCCAGCCTTTCCACCAAGGCCGCTGATCAAGGCAATCGCTGTGAGACCCACTAAAACCAGTCGATGCATTGCGTCACCCCCTTCACTCAGTTGTCCTGAACCAACTGGTCCAGCGTCGCAACCCATGCAAAGCAGGCAATATGCCATACGTGGGTGATCTGCCCCCGATTCTGCTAACTCATTATCACGACTTGATTTGCTGGAGGGACAAACAGTCAGAATCTTCTCAGGCGCCAGGATGATTGACAATCATTGTTGACAGAAAGCTCACGTCAACGCGACAACTCTATAAATTTCAGTGCCTTGCTGGATCAAGCATTAGTTGACACTGGAGTCGCCTTTTGTTTACAGAACCTCATGGATCATGACTGAGGGAAGTCCCGTGGTCAGCGCTGAGACTTGCTCGCGATGCCCGCCGGGTGAGGAAAAAACAAAAACGACCGCCTCACGACGGCCGCCAGTGTTTTCCCGGAAGGGCAGGCTGGATCCGAATTACCAGCCCGCCTTGCCGCCAGGAGGAACAGTCGACAGAAACGTCATCGCCGCAATCGCCAGAAGAATGAGCTTGTACATTTAGATCCCCCTTTGGATTTCATGGTTGTTCGGCTTCGCCGGTCAGTTGATCCGGCGTCCTGTCCTGTCTGTAAAGCAGGCGTTATGCCAGCTTTGGTGCAGGTCGCCCAGTTTTCCATAACCCATTTAAAAACATAGACTTATGAATTGATTCAGTGCGCATGCCGTGACCGGCTCAAGAGCAGTAGTGACTGTCCATTTTGACGGATGCGATCAGCATCCCTGTATTCGTCACGCCTGAAACGAGTTACCGCATGAAATGAATGACGACACTCATGTCGCCTAAAATTGACAGCAAGCGAACGATCAAGCGGGAAAAGAGCTGGCGGCCGATCCAAGCGATTCCCTCGTCAGCCCGTTCCACTACCCGAGAGTTGGTGGCCCTGATCATGACCGCATCCAATTTCTTGAAAGTGGTCCAGGTAATTTTCAGTGCATCCAGAATTCATCTACCCTCGGACCCGCGCGGGATGTAGATTTGTCCCCGTAGCCCAAACGGGCCAGCTTCCCCCGTCATGACCCAGATCGAGGCGTTTCGATGGCGTCCCTGTTCACTCCCCGGGTACATGAGGTCCCGACCCTTCACTCTCCCCGTGAGCGAGAATCATCATCTGTCGTGCTGGCAATCCGTGACGCCGTTGCCTGCCGCCTGAGCACGAGTTTCGAAAGATATTCGCTCCGGAATACTGGCGGTGACAAGTGAGACGATTTCCGAAGTCAGTTCTAACCATCGCGCTGTTCTGCTGCACATGCCTCGCCCCATCGAGTGTCAGTTTGCTCGAAGCCACACCAGCCCAGGCAAAACAACTAATTGAACAGCCAGACGGGGCGAGAGAGGGCGACCCGGAGGATTATTCTGAGGGGAGACCGTCCCAGCTTCAGCCAACTGTCACGAACGTCCCAGCAGAAAACGCGAAACAGCGGCCTCGACACAATTTCATCCAGATGATCTTGAAGCATCTTGGTTCAATTTTCTTCGGCGAGTTTCGATGGGGCTGAAGACGAGCGACTTTCCATTTTGGATCAACCCCGATGAGCTTGGGGCCACCGAACTCCACCAAGTGCACTCGGATGGGTGTTCCACACTTCAATCGGCCGACGCAAGGACAGTCACCAACAACGGATTTGGGGCTCATCAAGCAGATGAGCTATTGACATCAATCAAAGAATCGCTGCGCACAGGCGACTTCGAGGCGGCCGGCAAGACCATCGACCTGGCCGAAACTGAGGCGCGGTGTTGGCCTCGAGAGTTCCAGGCACGGCTTCAAATTGAGAAAGCTTGGTATCTCCACTACTCCGGTCGACTTGTAGAAGCGAAGAATCTTTCATTTGGTTTAGTCGAAGAGTTACGGGGCTCTCGACTCGTTCGCGAAGTCGGACTTTGTCAGATCGTGCTCGGGGCCACAAACATGGCTCTGGGATATTTGGAGGATGCGCTTCGCTCACTCACGGTCGCTCTGCATGTGTTTGATTGGCAGCTTCAAGAGAAGCTCACGGCCATTCGGGTGCTGAACTTGATCTCGATCGTCCATAAACGACTTGGCAAGTATGTCCTTGCCGAGGACACATTGATGCGGGCTGTTGAGATGGCCGGAGAGACCGACAATCAAGTACTTCGGGCGAGTTCTTCGATTAACCTTGCTGTTCTGTTTCTCAAGCAGGGGAATCTTCATGACGCCAAAACTCGGCTACTCACAGTACTAGGCGGATCCATTGAATGTGCTGGTCCGCAGCGGGCAAGGGCGAGGCTCGCACTCTCGCAATTGTACTGCTGGACAGGCGAAACAGCTTTGTCGCGAGAAGTGCTGCTGTTGGCACTGAGGGAAACGCGATCGCAGAAGAACTCTAGAGATTCAATTCTAGTACTTGAGTACCTGGCTGACCTTCGAATCGAGTTGGGGCAGCATGCACGAGCTTTACAAATCCTCAATCGCGCAATCGAAAAGGCACGGGCCGGCTTCAGGGGATCCGACCTGATCTGTGAGCTGCAGCGCCGCAGGGCTGTAACACTTGACCACGTTGGATCCACGGCAGAATCAAGGGGGGCGGCAGTCGAAGCCCTTCAGGTTGGAGAGGCAATTGGAGAACCGTTCGAGCTTGCACTTGCGAAGCGTTCGATGGGAATTGTTCTTCAACGTGAAGGGTCACTTGGCGAGGCGCTGGCGCATTTCCGTACTTGCGAGTCCATACTTAGAGGGCTTGGCGAAAAGTTCGAATGGTCCCGCACACTGATTCAGATGGCCAAGTGTTTGGCAAATTCAGGCCAGATTGACGAGGCGCGCTTCTCCTTCCAGGAGGCTGAACGGTCATTCCATCACTTGGGGCTTGAGGTTTGGAAGCATCGGTGCGGAGCCCACCTTCAGGACTTGGATATCGTTCCAACCTTGCGAGTGCAGAACACAAGACTGACTTTCAAAGGCCCATCCCCCGAAACTTTCGGAATTCTCTCGAATGACGATCGAATCCTTCGGGCATTTGTGAGCTTGACCCGCGTGGCCCAGAGCAAGCTTCCGGTACTGATCGAAGGAGAAAGCGGAACTGGCAAAGAGCTGTTCGCGAGGGCGCTTCATGGGCTTTCGTCGCGTGCCAAGGGGCCGTTCTTGCCGCTGAATTGCGGGGCCATTCCGCCGGATATGCAGGAAGCGGAGCTCTTTGGGCATACTCGTGGGGCATTCACGGGTGCGGTGAACGAGCGGGTCGGGTACTTCGAGTCGGCCCACCTGGGGACGTTGTTTCTCGATGAAATTGGCGAAATGAGCCTGGCGGCGCAGACGCGGCTGTTGCGGGTCCTGGAAACCGATGAATTCTGTCGCGTGGGCGAATCGCGCGTTCGACGGCTCGACGTTCGGTACGTTGCGGCGACCAATCAGATTCTGGATGACGCTGTCTCTCAGCGGGAATTCAGGCTGGATCTCTTTCAGCGATTGAACGGCCTTCGGATTCAGATTCCGGCACTTCGGAGTCGGCCGCAGGATGTGCCGCTCTTGTTTCGCCATTTTTTGGAGCAGTTTCGCCATGAGGACCGGCCCATGCCGGTATTGAGTCGATCCTTGATGGCTCGACTTGCCGATTATCCCTGGCCGGGGAATGTGCGAGAACTTCGACGGGCGGTTGAACGGGCGGTGATCTTGGCGTGTGACACGAACGTGTTCGACGAGGAGCATTTCCCTTTCCTGGGCACAAACCCGGGTGATGGGTTGGGGAACTCGCTTCCCGACGAAATTGCCGATATGGAACGGGGTCGGCTGATTGAGGCGCTGGAAAAGACTCGTTGGAGCAAGTCGGGAGCGGCTCGCTTGTTGGGGATGTCCAGGACGACGTTGAATTCCAAGCTGCAACGGCATGGAATTCCGCTGGATGTGCCGGAGAGGTTTCGGCCGCCTCGTGGGTAGAGTCTTGCTGGTTGCCACGGACGAGAGCTGAGCCGGTTTCGTCGGTTTATGCTGCTGCGCTTCGTGAGAGACCTGAGCGGATGATCCGATAGCTTGTACGGCCTAACTGAAAACGGCCACCTCTCGGCGGCCGTTCAGGACTTCCTCGGATAGTGAATCGCTCCCCAGCTTACCAGCCAGCCTTGCCACCAGGAGGAACTGTCGACAGGAACGTCATCGCCGCGATCGCCAGAAGAATGAGCTTGTACACGGTAACCCCCAGTACGTTGAAGACCTTGCTGTCATCCGCCGGTCCAGTTGACCGACATTCTGATGGATGACTAAAGCAGGCTTTATGCCATGTTTGGGTGTCTTTGCCAATTTCACGCAAGTCATTGAAAACAAATAATTTGTGGCTCAGGCTGCCCAGGTTCGGCTTCAGACCTCGCTGGACCTCACGACAACAACCATTGACGGCGTACTTACCAAGCTTCATAACTGATTTAGTTTCAATCTATTATCACTTGTCGCAACTAGTTGACACAATTGACAAACAGGATTGACGTCAGCACCTGTATGACGAACTACCTGGCCTGCCTGAGGCGCGCGGAGAGATCCTGAAACACCTGACGCCCGGGAGAGGCAAGATATGCTCGCCTCAACTCCGGCTCGGCGAACCCATCTGCCGCCACTTTGATGCGGGCGAGGGCAGCCTTCATCGCATCCTGCGCCTCGTGAGTCCACCCCTGCCAGATCAGGCGGTCGATCAAGAGCTGAAGTGCCTCTAGCTCTAGGGTGACGAATCCGCGGTCGAGCGCATCACTGATGAGCGTTCGAAGCTTGGCCTCGTACTCCGGATCCTCTTCTCGGACATTCCTCTTCAACCTGGCCAAACGAACCATGGCCATGATGCGCCAGTTCCTGAGCCCCTCTGCGTCCAACTCGATGGCACGCAGAGCGGAGTCATTTTCAAATAGCGATGCGGCACCGGAATCAAGTTGGTAACAATCAAGCCTGGTTACTAGGATCTCATCGGCGGCCTTCAATCCCTCGAAGATCGCGGCCGCTTCATGAAAAAGTTTTCGCCCTACTTCATGTTCACCAGCCTGGATTCTGATACGACCCAACAAGCGAGTCGCGAAACCCCAGGTCAACTCGCTCGACCCTGCGCTACCGCGATCACCAAGTTCAGACAGGAGCCCTTTGGCCTCGGCGAGCCGACCGATATCGAGTTCGCATTGGGCGAGGTGGGTTATCGCCAGTTTCCAGAGGCCAGAGGCGGTCCCGCGACCGATTCGAATCGATTCGGCAAGATAGTGGCGACTATCAGCCGGAAGATTCATGAATTGCAGAAGGTGGCCCAGGTTTTGCGTCGCATTACCATGCAGTAGGGTATGTCCGATGCGCTTGGCCAATTCATAAAGGTGAACGTTTACGTCATACGCCCTTCGGATTTGTCCCTGCTCATAGGCTAGTGCACCGGCGCCGGACAGACAGGCGATGCGATCCGGTAGTCTCAGCTGATTCTGTGGAAATCTACCCAGGCGATCGAGTAGCCGGCCCGCCCTGGCCAGGTAGCCGCGACTAAGGTGATACATCGCTAATGGCGTCGTCACCGCGCCGATGACATCGACTTGGCGCGAGTGACGAATCAACCTCATCGCCCGGCCGAAATACACGCGGGCCTCCCCCCCTTCGCCCTTAGCGAACGATCGTCGTCCCCACTTGGCAAGCGCAACCGCCTTTGCCGAACGCGGGGCCAGTGCGTCCTCATCAATGATTCGAAAATGCTCGGCAACGTTGGAATCGGCCGGGTCGGAGATCCTCATTCGAACGACATGGAGCGCCACCGCCACTCGTAGCTGGCGTGGCACCCCCATTGCCGCGCCGGCCACGATTTCGAGACACTCCTCAAGTCTGGCGGCGGCTGACTCTCGGTGACCGTAATCGAACTCGGCTACTGACCACGCAAGTGAGGTGCGCACCACTAGCCAGTGAACTTGAGTCAGGCGAGCCGCTTCGACGGCCTGTTCGAAAATGGGTCTGGCCGATTCAACGGAATCGGATCGAACTCGCGCCGTCGCTTCTAAAATCAAATCCAGAACGTCGCCAATCCCACTCGAAGACAGCGGGTGCAATGTTCGCTTCAACTGGAGCAGCCGAAAGAGCACTGGGTACTCCCCACGCACGGCGAGCGTACGAGCCATGGCACGACCTCGCCGGCGGCATGTTGTCTCGGCGGGTTCTGTCAGAAATCGGATGGCAATCAATGACTTATCATGGTCATCTGTCCCCGCCCGAGTGGCCCCGTCCACGAGTATCTTGAGCAACCTGGTAATTTGTGGCGAGTCCGCGGCGTCAGGAAGGCTGTCAGGAGGCCGCTTGATTAGAAGGCGCCTGCCTCCCCTCTTAGGATGATCACAATGTATCAAGCCAAGTGCTTCCAACTGACCAGCAGCAGCCGACCAGTGAGTCTCGATTGGCGCGAACTCCAGCCACCGCGGATCAATGCCCACGAGTAGAGTGGCGAGCACGCTGTAGAGTCCTTTGGCTGAATCAGAAAGATGCAGATCCCCTGCGTTGGCATGGGCCGCGTCACTAATAAGTGACTCTGCCTCTGATTCAATCAGGCATACTTCTCCCGATGTCATCCTGAGCGCATCCTGTGCTTCGGCCATGCCGAGGAGGGTGCTCACCGTAGCGAGATCTAGCCCCCCCTTTTTACGCACGCGGTCAATGACGCGATCTTGAATCGGTCGTGAGGTGAAGCACATGGTCAGCCAGTGACGCAATGACGAGTCGTCAACGGGCAAGCTCCTGTAGATCTGGACCCTTCCTCCCTGCTTCAGGAAATCAGGCCCGCCGGCATCGAATCCGAGAGGGAAAAAACAGATGACAGGGTGGTATTCGCCGACCTCTGATCGACGGGACAGGCGGATCAGTTCCAGGATGTCGGCGACCTTCTGCAATTCCTCCGCCCCCGAAGGGTCGAGTGCATCCAGCACGATGGGACGACCGGGCGCCCGGCCCATCGAATCAAGCAATTCGCCTCGATTGCCGCTCAGGCCGACGATGATCGGGGCGGCATCGTCCCAGCCGAGATCGGCGAGGACCCCATCCAAAAACTCCTCGAACTGTTCGGATTGATCATGTTGAATGACGATGACATCGCTATCCAGAAGCCGTTCACGATCCTGCTTGAGCCTGGCGCGAAGTTCCGTGTTGGACGGCGAGACAAGGTAGGGGTTCCGGATCAGGCCGGGCATGGCGATACTCCAGCCGTCATCGTTGGATGCCATCATCGACAGGAACTCCAACAGCTCCAATCCATCCCGGAGCCTGGACGAGGGATCTGGATGGAGCATCTTTCCGAGGATGTGCCGCCACAGCGCACCCGTGAATCGCGGGTCCGATCGACTGGTCGGATTCACCATCTCCAGTTGTATCAGGTGAGCCAGTCGAGCCGCGTTCAATTCGGCGGTAAATGGCTCACGTCCACTGATCAGCCAAACCAGCCACGCCCCCAGGGCGAAGACGTCGCTGGCGGTTGATACCCCCCCCTGTGAATCCAGGAGTTCGGGAGCCAGGTACCCCCGGGTTCCCGCCAGCAGTTGTTTCTTCGATCCCAGCCCGCACGCCAGATCGAGATCGGCGATCACCAGTCGGCAGGAGCGCCATGGGTCCGGCCGACCTGTTGCCTCAACCAGGAGGTTGTCAGGTTTGAGGTCGGCTACGATGATCCCGTGTCCATGCAGATGCGCGAGGCCGCCCGCCGCCTGAGTCAGTAATGACAGCGCCACCGGTGCGCCACCCTGTTCGACCAGGCGACGCCCAGTTTCGGGTCGGAGCAGCTGAAAGACCTGCCACCGCCTGCCCTGCTCATCCAATCCCGAGGCGAGGAGCCGCAATACTCCGGGATGATGGGGAATGAGGAGATGATCGGCGTCACTGAGGGAGGACTCTGCCGCTTCGGGGCGGAATATTTTCAGGGCGAAACGACGCCCAGTGGGGACATGGACGACTTCGAACACGTCTCCATGGGCTCCTTGGCCGAGCCTGTGGAGCTTCTGAAAATCAGGGAGGGCTATCCTCACCAGAGTGAGGATAGCCCCTGAACGAATGACTCACAAGGAATGAACTCGCAAGAACTCTATTCCTGGAAGCCGTCGTACTCAGAAAAGTGCCAGAGTTCAGCCGACACCTTCGGCGCACTGACTGGTCCCTCAGAAATCGGTTCCCAAGCGGCGGTCGTTTCATTAAACCACCGTACGCCGAGTGTCGTCGAGGTTGGATCGATGACGATTCCGTCCGTATCAAACGACAGCGTCACTGGTTTCTCGAACTGGATGCCGTGGGGGCCGAGTTCGAGGGTCATGGAGTTGGGGTGGGATTGGTGGATGGAGATTTCGGTGTCTTCGGTAAGGGCGCCTGGGGGGAAATCGAGCTGGTAGCGGCCGAGGCGGACGGAGCCGCCTTCTTCGGCGCTGACGAGGACGCTGATGGCGGGTCCACGGCCGGCCTTGAAGGCGACGGGCGGTGTTTGCTCGGAGGCGGGCAGGGTCAGGGCACGGGGTCCGTTGCTGGATGAGCTAGGGGCGGTCGTGACGTCCGTGCCGCAGCCTGAGGTCAGGATGGACAGGGTAATGATCGCGGCGGCGCCGACTGCGTTCTTAAAGATCCGAGCGTGCATTTGAACCTCCCTCGAGTTCGTGATTGCTGCCATTCCGGTTGGGAGGTAAAGCAAGCTCGTGTCCATTTGACATGGGGCCGGGAGTGGCAGGCGAAAGAGTCGATGTCTAGATCTTTAAGTTGTTTATTTTCATTTGCTTACATGGATGGCTTTGATCAATGACGCCATCTCGCCGACCGTTCGGGGCTCTGATTCGTGGTCCGAAATGGGTGAGATGTCCCCGCGAGAGGGCCTTTCATGAACCACGAGACAGGTCGAGAGAGCTATAAGTAGTTTAATTTCAATTGGTTATGACTATTATTGGCTGGAACCAGCCGATGGTGGGTGGGAATGCCCGCTCAGCCGGCCTGTCGCAGGCGAACGCTCTGAAGGCGGGCCAGCTTGTAGCGGAAGGCGCCTCGTCCCAGGCCGAGAAGCCGTGCGGCTTCGGTGGCGTTGTTGTTGGCCGTCTCCATCGCCTGGGTGATGAACACACGCTCGACGTCCTCCAGCGGGATGGGGCCACCCTGAAAGTCGATCTGAATCGACTGGGCCGAGATCCGGGCTCGCTCACGGACAGGGCCAGCCACGAGGAGCATGGGAAAGTCTTCAACGCTGAGCGGCCGGCCGTCGGCCAAAAGGACGGCTCGCTCGAGGCTGTTGGCCAGCTCTCGAACATTTCCGGGCCAGTCGTAGCGCCGCAGGCGTAAAAGGAGCAGTTCATCGGGTTGGTGAACTGTTCGACCAAACTTGCGGCCGAAGGCCGCCACGAAATGCCGCGCCAGGAGATCAATGTCATCGCGCCGCTCTCGCAATGGTGGAAGGTGAACCCGGACGACATTGAGACGGTGGAAGAGATCACCCCGGAACCGACGATCCTCCACCTCGGTTTCCAGATCACGGTTGGTCGCTGCCAGAATACGCAGGTCCAGCTTTTTGAGCTCGTGACCGGCCAGTCGGCGGACCGAGCGTGTATCCAGAACGCGCAGCAGTTTGGCCTGCAGGTCGTGACCCATCTCACCGATTTCGTCCAGGAAGAGCGAACCCCGGTCGGCCAGCTCGAAAAGCCCGGCCCGCGACCGTGTGGCGTCCGTGAAGGCGCCCGCCTCATGACCGAAGAGTTCGCTTTCCAGAAGGCTCTCGGGGATGGCCGCGCAGTTGATTTCCAGGAATGGCTGCTGGGCGCGTTGACTTTCCGCGTGGACAGCTCGTGCAACCAGTTCCTTGCCGGTTCCACTTTCACCCGTGATGAGGACGGAGGTGTCGGGCGAGGCGGCTACCTGGCCGATCAGGCGGCGAATGGATGTCATCGAGTCGGACTCGCCAAGTAGTGTGTCGGCGCCTCCGACGACCGGCCGACCCGTCCGCTTGTCACGGCTGCTCGTCACCCGTTCGACAACCGCCTCTAGGCGGCCGGGGGCAAACGGGCGCAGGAGTACCTCGCGGGCCCCGGCCTCCAGGGCCTGAGCGTCCCGTTCGTCCGATGGCCGATCGGTCATCAGGGCGATTTGGCAGGCCGAATTCTGTTTCTTGAGAAGGGCTTGAAGCTCGCGGCAGAGTTCCGGATCACGAAAGGAGAGGAAGGCGGCATCGACCGCCGTATTGCCGATGCTGTCCAGTGCCGATCGGGCCGCACCAAAAGCAAAGACCCGGTGCCCGGCGGCCCGGAGGCCGTCCAGCCAGGACTCGCGAGCGGAGGAATTTTCCTCCACGATCAGGATTGTCAGACTCAGAGGAACCTCCGCGGCGGGGAGCAGGTCCCAGGGCGACGGCCCCTCCCCAACCGGGGGGTTATCGGCTGGAATGCTTCGGATCTGAAGGGGAATCCGCAAGGGTGGCAATCATGGCCCCATGAATCAGCCCGTTGCTCGCTACAAGGCGGCCCGTCCGGATCACGGCCGGCTCCCCGGCGTACCCCGTGAGGCGCCCCCCCGCCTCGGTAACGAGGAGGCTCCCGGCGGCGACGTCCCATGGAGCCAGTTCTTCCTCCCAGTATCCGTCGAACCGGCCGGCGGCCACATAGGACAGGTCCAGCGCGGCCGCACCGGCACGCCGAATGCCCCTCGCCCGCAGGGCGAATCGGCTGAACTCCGCCAGGTTGTTCCGGGGAGAGGTGCGAATGTCATAGGGAAAACCGGTGGCCAGGAGTGAAGCGCCGAGGTCCGCCCGCGTGCTGACATGAACTGCCCGGCCGTTGAGCGTTACGCCCCTGCCCCTGGCCGCCGAGAAACACTCCTGCCGGGTCGGATCGAAGACGACGCCGAGTTCGATGACTCCAGCCCGCTCGAATGCGATGCTGACGGCGAAAGTCGGAAATCCGTGGGCATAGTTCGTCGTGCCGTCGAGCGGATCGACGATCCAGAGGCCGGAGCCGGTATCGTCGGATCGCCAGCCTTCCTCGGCCAGGATGCCCGTACCGGGAAACTCAACGGTCAGGCGTCCGACAACAAGTTCCTCGGAGCGGCGATCCATCTCCGTCACCAGGTCGACTTCCCCCTTCAGCTCGACGGCAATGTCGCTACCGAAGCGGGTCATCAGAAGTTCACCCGCATCACGGGCAATCCGCTCCACCGCAGGAACCCAGGATTGGAAGTCGGGTGGCGGACACATTGGCCCAGTGTAACAGGCGGCTGAACGCACGCGGCAGAACCAGGACGGGCACCCGGCACCTCTGCCAAGAATCCTGATACAGTCGCCACCTGATGACGAAACCATCGCTGGACGGAATCTTCAAGCCTCAATCGGTGGCCGTGGTCGGCGCCTCGAACCGGCCCGGAAACATTGGCCGTGAGATTGTGCACAACCTCATTGAATTTGAATTTCAGGGGCCGGTATTCCCCGTCAATCCGAAGCTCCGGACATTGCACAGTCTCAAGGCCTATCCGTCTGTCGACGCCATTCCCGATCCAGTCGATCTTGCGGTGATCGTGGTGCCCAAGGAACAGGTATCCACGGTGGTGGAGGCGTGCGGACGAAAGGGAGTGAAGGGGCTCGTGGTCATTACCGCCGGCTTCCGCGAGGTCGGCGGTCTTGGAATCGCCCGTGAGGAGGAGCTGGCGTCGTTGCTCAATCGCCATGGCATGCGGATGGTCGGACCAAACTGCATGGGCGTCATCAACACCGACCCGACCGTCCGGCTCGATGCCAGCTTCGCGCGGACGCTGCCGATCACCGGCGACATCGGCTTCATGACCCAAAGCGGCGCGCTGGGCGAGGCCATTTTATCCATCGCCAGCAGGAAGGGAATCGGCTTCTCGATGTTTGTTTCGGTAGGCAACAAGACCGATGTCTCGGGCAACGATCTCCTCCTGTACTGGGAGAACGATCCAGCCACCCGGGTCATCCTGTTGTACCTCGAAAATTTTGGTGATCCCAGGCGATTCACGACCATCGCGCGGCGCATCACCCGAACGAAACCGATCGTGGCCGTCAAGGCCGGGCGCACCACCGCCGGGGCGCGGGCCGTATCAAGCCACACTGGTTCGCTTGCCGGGCGCGACATGGCCACTGATCTGCTCCTGACGCAGTGCGGCGTACTTCGAGCGGCCTCGGTGGAGGAACTGTTCGATCTGGCCCCGGCTTTCTCCATGCAGCCACCTCCGGCTGGACCACGCGTCGGCATCGTGACGAATGCCGGTGGGCCGGGCATCCTGGCCACCGATGCCTGTGTCGGCCTCGGACTCGTGGTGGAGAGCCCCTCCCCGGCCACCCGGGAGCGCCTGGCGCCCATTCTGCATCCCGAAGCCAGTCTCGAGAACCCGATCGATCTCCTGGCTAGCGGCACACCCGAAATGTACGGAGCGGCCACCCGCGCGGCTCTCGATGATCCGGCCTTCGATGCGCTGATCGTCATCTTTGTGCCACCTGTCATGACCCGCTCGGAGGAGGTGGCCCGGTCCATCGCAAATGAGGCGGCCGGAAGTCCGAAGCCGGTCATGGTCTGTTTCATGGGGGCCGAGGAGGGAGTGCCGGGGGTGGCGGAGCTGCGGAGCCGTGGTCTGCCGGTCTATACCTTTCCCGAGTCGGCGGCAAATGCGCTCGCGGCCCTTCACACCTATCGCCAGTGGCGCGACCGCCCGGATGGCCGGGTGATCGACATGCCCGTGGATCATGAGCGGGCCGCCCGCGCGCTCGAGTCGGCACGTGAGGCCGGCCGTGACTGGCTGACCGGACCGGAAGCCCGCGAGGTGGCGAGCGCGGCCAGACTCCCGGTGGCGGTGGCCAGGACGGTGCGATCCCCTGCCGAAGCCATGGCCGCATCCGTCGAAATCGGCTTCCCGCTGGTCCTGAAGCGGGACGGGCCGGGCAGTGAGCACAAGTCTGATTCCGGCGGGGTACGCGTCGGAATCCGGAATGCACCGGATCTGGAAGCTGCCTTTCACGACCTGGGTGGAGGAATCGAGCCCCTCGTTCTCATGGAGATGATCGAGGGCGGCCGGGAGTTGATTCTCGGCATGATCATCGATCCCATGGCCGGGCCGCTGCTCATGGTCGGAACGGGTGGCACTTACGTTGAACTGTTGCGGGATGCGGTGTGGAGGATCCATCCGCTGACCGACCTCGACGCCTCCGAGATGCTGCGAACGATGACGGGCTACCCGATCCTGACCGGTTATCGAGGCGAGGTGGCGGTCGACACCCGTTCGGTGGAATCCGACCTGCTGCGGCTATCGGCGCTTGTCAGCGCGTTTCCGGAGATCGTGGAGTTGGACATCAATCCCTACATCGCCCGGCCGGGTGATGGGATGAATCGCATCGTCGATATCCGGATCCGGCGGGAAACAAGGCCGGGGCCGGATCAGCCCTCGTCGAGGGACCCCTCCTGATCGGAAGTCCGGAGCCGTTCTTCCAGGAAGGAATGCAGCCGAATGGAAACTTCCTCGGGGATATCCTCGCAGCGAAATTCCCCGGTCAATTCCACGGTACGCCGGAACGACTTCAGAAACTGGTCACAGGCCGGGCACGCCCCGAAATGGGACTCGAGCAGCGCCTTCGTATCGGGCTCGAGTTCGCTGTCGACGTATTCGGTCAGCAACTGTATGACGTCATCGCAATTGAACATGATGGCAAGGCTCGACTTCAGCCTGGTCCTCCGAGGAATTCGCCCAGCTGGCGCCGGAGCACCAGCCTGGCCCGGTGAAGCCGTGACTTGACGGCCGGAATCGACAGATTCAAGGCTTCCGCGACCTCCTGGTTGGAGAGGTTCTGGATATCACGCAGCACGATGACCGTCTTGAAATCGTCGGGCAATGACTGGATGGCACTCTCGAGCGCTTCCCGCGTCTCCTTGTTGAAGAGGGCCAGGTCCGGCTTCTGCGACCACTCGCTCCCGACCTCGTGCATGGACGACTCTTCAATGATCGGAAGGACATCATCCAGGGAGACTGCGGCATGCCGCTTCCGCTGGTTCAATCGGGCGAAGGCGGCGTTGGCGGTGATGCGGTACAACCAGCTGCTGAACGCGGCATGGCCCCGAAAAGTGTGGATCTTGCGGAAAACTGATAGGAATACATCCTGGATGACATCGTTGGCATCCATGTCGTTGCCGGTTAGACGCAGGGCCAGCTGGTACACCTTTCCCTCGTAACGTCGGACCAGCTCGGTAAAAGCCGCATGGTCCCCCTCCTTCACCCGTTCGACCAGAGGCAGGTCATTGTCTGCCTTGAGAGGGCCGAGCGGGCGCGGGTTGACCTTGTCGGATTCGATTGGTGGTGTTTCAGCCATGATCTGCATTGTACTCGGGCTGTTGGATACCCGACACCCCCCGCTCGATTCGACGAAGGACGACAAAAGTCAGATCGTCGGTGAAATCGGAAGAACGGGTGAAGGCACGGATGACCTCCACGAGCTGCGTGCGAATCTGGAGGGCCGGGAGGTGCCGGCATGAGGCCAGGGCTACGGTCAGGCCGTCCCGGCCAAACTCCTCACCTTCGGGGCTCTGCGCCTCGATGGCCCCGTCCGTGTACAGCAACATGACATCACCGACTCGAAGCTCCACCCGCCCCTCCGGGTAGCTCGCCTCGGCAAAGACGCCGAAAGGCAGCCCACCCTCTTCCAGGTAGACAACCTCTCCCGTCTTTCGAATGACGATTGGCGGCAGATGACCCGCGCTCGAATAGGTGAAGACACTGCGGGCCAGATCGATGACCCCGTAGATGGCCGTCACGAACTCCAGCTCACCCAGACTCTGGTACAGAAACGTGTTCATGCGTTGGCAAACGACCGACAGTGAGTAAGTATTGCGGGCTTCGGTCCAGAGCGCGGCCCGCAGACTGGCCATGATCAGGGCAGCGGGCATCCCTTTTCCGGAGACGTCGGCGATGACGACTCCCCAGTTACCCTCCGAGATCGGGATGTAGTCGAAAAAGTCGCCGCTGACCTCCTCGGAGCTGATGTTGTAGCCCGACACGTCGAAACCGGTCCAGTCAGGATCGCGCTCCGGCAGGAAGGTCAACTGGATCCGGCGCGCCAGGGTCAGTTCCCGATCGAGCCGTTCCTTGTCCAGTTGCTGTCGCAGATGTCTCGTCCGCTCGATGGCCACGGCGGCCTGGCTGGCGAATGTCTCGAGCAGGCGGAGTTCACGGGGCGTGTAGGCGTTGACCTGATCGCTTTCCAGGTTCAGGACGCCGACGACCTCCCCCCCGACACGGAGCGGTGCCACCATCTCGGCCCGGGTCTCGGGCCGCGCGGCGATGTACCTGGGTTCGGTGCGGACATCCGGGACAATGCTCGACTGGCCGGTCTTGGCGGCCCATCCGACGATCCCCTCGCCGACCTTGAGATGAAGGAGGTCGTTCATTTCCGGCCGGTATCCGCGAACCGATTCGGAGGCCACCTCAAGCGTTCGGGCATCCAGCAGAAAGATGGCCGCCGCATCGTAGGGAATCACCGTGGCAACCGAGTCGATGATCGAGTTCAGCAATTCCGAGGAGTCGATGGACAGGCTGAGCTTTTGTGCCACGGTGTAGAGCAATTCATTTTCGACCCGTTCACGGCGGAGCCGGTCGAGGAGAAGCGTACTGTCGAGCAGCACGGAGACTTCATCGGCAAGTATCTCAAAGAGCTCCAGCCCTTCGGCCGTTCCCCATTCATCATTGCGCGCACTCGGCACTTCGATGAATCCAAATCGCAGCCCGCGACGGATGATGGGCGCGGACAGAGTCGTCCGGATGCGCAGCCCGAGCCGCGCGTAGCAATCGAGCAGGGGTCCATAGCCCGTCTCGCCCACCGACAGAAACAGGGGCCCGGGATCGGGCGGTCCGAGTGGCGGGGCGGGACTGGTCAATACATGGGTGTACTCGGCCGGGGGGCCAGGAGGTGCGACAGCCACATGGCCGTGCTCGGTGCCCCGATCGTCACGGCGCACGACGAGGGCGCAGGCGTCGCCGCCGGTTTCCCCCCGCACGATCTCGGCCACGGCCGCCACGACTGATTCCAGTCCCTGTCGGGGATCGATCTCGTGCAACCGCTGAAGAAAGCGCCGGAGCCGAAACGACACCGAACCGGTCGGGCGGATCTCACCGGAATTCATGCCCTGTCCCCCGGCGCCCAGGAATCCGCGTAGGTGAGGCCGGTGCCGGTATTGAAGAGCACGACCCGCTCGTCCGGGCGCACGCGGCCAGCCCCGAGCAGTTCCTTGAGTCCTGCCCAGACGGCTGCCCCCTCCGGCGCGACGAACAGCCCTTCGGCTCTACCGATCTCGCGCCAGGCGAGATGAATGGCGTCATCATCAACGGCCAGTGCGATTCCACCGCTCTTCCGAACGGCGTCAAGTATCAGAAAATCGCCGATCGCCCGGGGAACCCGGAGGCCGCTGGCAAAGGTTTTGGGATCGGGAAACGGTTCAGCGCTTGAGGCGCCCGATTCAAAGGCCCGGACGATTGGAGCGCAGCCGGCGGCCTGGATGGAATAAAGTCGCGGACGCGCTTCACCGATCCAGCCCAGCGTCTCCAGTTCATCGAAGGCTTTCCACATGCCGACGATTCCGGTTCCGCCACCAGTCGGATAAAGGATGGCGTCGGGAAGTTTCCATTCAAATTGCTCCGCCAGTTCAAAACCCATCGTCTTCTTTCCCTCAACGCGATACGGCTCCTTCAGCGTCGACAGATCAAACCAGTCAAGACCCGCCCCGGCAAGGGCCATGGCGCGGCCGGCATCGGTGATGACGCCGTCGACAAGCGTCACGCTGGCTCCGAAGGCGCGACACTGAATCGCAAAGAGCGGGGGCGTATCGGTAGGGATGAATACATGAACCGGGAGTCCGGCCCTGGCTCCGTAGGCCGCTGCGGCACTTCCGGCGTTGCCGGCCGACGGCAGGCTGAGCGCCTTTGCCGCGCGGGCCCGGGCCATCGTCACGGCCACCGACATCCCGCGGGCCTTGAACGAACCGGTCGGATTGGCCGACTCGTCCTTTATCCAGAGATCGGTCATTCCGAACTCCACCCCGAGACGCAACGCGGGGATGAGCGGCGTCATTCCTTCGCCCAGGGTCACCGGCTCCTCGTCCGGCCCGGCCGGGAGCAATTCGCGGTAACGCCAGAGCGTTGGCGGCCGGGCACGCAGCATTTCCCTGGTCAGCGAATGTCGGACTTCGTCCAGCCGATAGCGGGCCAGCAGCGGGGATCCGCAATGACAGAGATTGGTGAGAGATTCCGGGGAGATCGTGTGGCCGGCGCGACCGCACTCCAGGTGGGAGAGAAACCCGGACACGCCGAAGGTTACCGGCTCAGCATATAGAGAATGCGCCCGCAATTCTCGCAGACCTTGACCGGCTGATGTGCGCTGATCTCGGAGTAAAACGAGCCAGGCAGGCCCTGGAAACAACCCAGACAGGTCTTGTCCTCTACCGGTACAACGGCACGGCCATGCTTCTTGGCCAGACGTTCGTAGATCACCAGCCAGCGGGTCTCGATCGACTGGGCCAGGTTGATCCGCGCGGTCTTCAAACGCTCAAGGCCCGTCATCTCGAAGCCGAGCGTCTTGAGTTCCTTCGCCCGTTCCGGATCGGAGATTTCCCGAATCATGAGATCCAGATCTTGCAGTTGGACCAGGAGGCGGACATTGTCACTCATCGTCATCCACCTCGATCATGATGGCCGCGAAGGCGGCGAAATCGCGCGCCGACAGGAGTTTCTTGCGCACCCGGGCGCTCTTGACCAGTTCCACGATCTTGCCGAGCAGCGGCAGGTAGAGATTGGCCCTCTCCTGCGGAGGGGCGGCGGTCAGGAAGATCAGATGCACCGGCTTGCTGTCCATCGCCTCGAAATCGATTCCGGGCGTCGAGCGGGCCACCACGACCATCAACTGGGAGATGGCCAGTGAGCGACCATGAGGTACGGCTACGCCCCGACCGATGCCGGTCGATCCCAGCTGTTCCCGCTGGCGGAGCATCTCGAGGAGAATCTCGCGGTCCCGAACCTGCTGACCGATTTCCAACGTCTCCACCATTTCCCGGAGTGCTGCGTCCCGGTTGGTGGCTTTCAGTTCGGGAATGAATCGTTCGATCTCGAAGAAGTCTGGGAGGCGTATTTGCACAAGGCTTGGAGTATATGAGTCAACGAGCCTCGCGTCAAATGAACCGTTGTACCAGTGATTGAACCTGCGCGTCGGCGCGCGTCTGCGAATACTGAGCTTCGATCAGTGTCCGACCGGATTCACCAAGTCGCCGGACGAGTTCGGGCTCGGAAAGCAACCGGACGGCGGCACGAGCCAGCTCGGCGGCATTCCGGCCCAGGAGCCAGTGCTCACCGTCATGACCGGCAAGACCGCCGATGCCGGTCGGAGTGGCCACCACGGCCCGTCGGGCGGCCAGGGCCTCGAGTAGCCGAATCCGAAGGCCACCACCAAATCGGAGGGGGATGATCACGACGGTCGCGCGTCGGAACAGTTCGGACAGATCGTCAACCGGGCCGATCACGATGCCGCCGGCCGACCGGACTTGCCGCGCCAGATCCGGGGCGAGTCCGCCACCGGCCACTTCAAGACGGGCGCCCGGGCGAGCCCGACGAATCAACGGCCATATCTCATCGAGGAGGTAGTGCAGCGCGTCGACATTGAAATCGGCCTGGTAGGCGCCGAAAAAAAGGATCGTCTCCGAATCGGCGCCGGCCGGCAGGTCGAGCGCGTCGCTATCCACGCCGAACGGCACTACCTGGATTCGCTCGATATCGATCCCGGAGAGCTGCGACAGGGCGGCTCGATCGGCGGAGGTCAATGTCCAGACCTCGTCCACCGAGCGGCAGGCTTCGGCCTCGCGACGGCGTTCGTTGTCGTCGAACATCCCCGCCGATCGACGGCTTGCTGCGATTTCAAAATCGGCGTCGTGAGCCAGCAGAACCCGACGCCGGGCGGGAATCCGATCGAACGCCCGGTAGGTGTACCAGTACTCAAAGATGGCCAGATCGAACGGCCCGGCGCCGGCCTCGCGCCCTGCCCGGTCAATCAGCGCGCGGGGCGTTGCGTAAAGCGCCCGCGGCGAGTGTCCGGCCAGGAGGCTCTCGAGGTGAAAGGCGGCGCGGTAGAAGGCCCGGTGCGCGATCGATCGCCGATTCGGCGCCAGCGTCGTGATCACGCGGATGCCAAACTTCCGTTCCAGTTCCTTCGCCGACCCCAGGTCGTCACGGTCGAGCGCTGGTGCGACCAGCGTCACGTCGTGGGAAGTTGAGAGTGCCCGGAGCAGGCCCACCGTAACCCGGCGCGTCCCCTGCGTTGCCGGCCAGGGCATGATCGGCTTCACGATCACGATCCTCATGACAGCGTCTCGTCGTACACCGCGATGGTGCCGGCGATCATCCGCTCCCGCGTGAGTCGTTCCAGGAAGCGGGCGCGCGCGGCCGCGGCCAACCGGTCCCGCGTCTTCGCGTCGACGGCTAATTCGATCAACGCGCCGGTCCAGGCGGCCTCATCCTCTGGTGGGACAAGTCGCCCAACCGAGTCGTCCACGATCTCGTCCAGGCCGGGAAGATTCGAGACCACCGGCACCGCCCCGGCTGCCATCGCCTCGGCCACGACAAAGGGAAGCCCCTCGATCAGGGAGGGAACGGCCACGACATGCGCAGCAGCGATCTCCAGTGCCGCCGAATCGAGAGCGCCGGTCATCCGGACGCGGCCGGCCAGCACTCCTTCCTTGGCCTTCTGGGCCAGCAATTCCCGGTCAGGTCCCTCACCAACAATGACAATCTCCATGTCCACGCCGCTGGCGATGGCGGCAGCGGCGGCGCGAAGCAACACGACCTGCCCCTTTCGCGGTTCCAAACTCCCCACCACGACCACCCGAAACGGTAGGGGTGGCCTCAAGGTCGGCGTTCCAGGGTCTTCCACACCGTTGTAGACCACGCGGATACGATCACCCCTGACCCCGTGGCGTGAGGCAAGCAACCCGGCATGAGCCTTCGAGATGGTGATGGTCCGATCGATGAGACCGCCCCACAATCGTTTCTGAGCCACCCGACGTCGCGAGGGGGCGATGTCGGCAATGTGCTCGGTGGCCACAACGGCACGTCCCGGTCGCGCCATGAGGCGCGCCCACCCCCCGCATCCCATTTCATACGGGCTTGGCATGTTCATGTGGACAAGGCGAGGATTGATCCGGTCAATCGCCCGGGCCAGTTCAAAGGCGCCGAGAACTCCGCGCCGGCGACGCCATCGAACGGTTTCAACGCCGGCAGTGGCCAGATGACCGGCGAGGTCGTCAAGCAGCGCCCGATCCGGAAGGAGGACGACCGGTCGCCATCGTCGTCGGTCGAGCCCCGCACCGAGCCGCAGAAGGTAGCGCTCCGCTCCCCCTTCGTAGCGGGCGTCGGAGACGAGGGCAATCGGGATCACGGGACTGTGCCGTCCCGCCGGGCGGCGGGATTCGGTGAGTCCGAACTCAGTAGGCGCCGTCGCGCGATAGCACGGCGGGGAGAGTCCGAAGCAGAATCTTCATGTCGAGCTTGAACGAGCGGTGCTGGATGTACTGGAGGTCGAGGCGCATCCACTCGTTGAATCCGAGCTTGCTTCGTCCGCTGATCTGCCAGAGACAGGTGATGCCCGGGGTGACATCGAGTCGGCGTCGTTGCCAGGGCTCGTACTTCTCCACCTCGTCCGGAATCGGCGGGCGGGGCCCGACCAGGCTCATTTCGCCGCGCAATACATTGATCAGCTGCGGAAGCTCGTCGATGCTGGTTCGTCGGATGAAGCCGCCGACACGCGTCACCCGCGGATCGTTGGCCAGCTTGAAGACCGGCCCATCGACCTCGTTCAGGTGGAGCAGCGAGTGACGGTTCTCGTGGGCGTCGACGACCATCGATCGGAACTTGAGGAAGGAAAACGGGCGGCCCCCCTTCCCCAGCCGCGTCGAGCGGTAGAGAACCGGGCCGCGGGAGGAAAGGATGATGGCAAGCGCGATGATCGGGAATACCGGCAGCAGCAAGCCGAGCATGGCCGACGAGCCGACAATGTCGAGAAGCCGTTTTCCGTACCTCTTGTAGAGGCCGCGATCATCGACCGTGAAGTCGGCGGTGACCATGGCCGGCCGCGCGATGCTGACCGCACGATTAACCTGTCCCCTCGCCGGCGTGGCGGCAGATGCCAAGCCTGAGGATGCCAATGAAGAACTCTTCATCAGGGGTTCGATCCCTTCTCGCGGTTCTCTTTTTGCCGTCTTGAACATGAGGCAGCTCGTGTTGTAGTCAGCGGCACTTGTCGACAAAAAAAGGAGCGTTCCAACCGACTCAGCGTTGGACGGCAGCTCCCCTGCTTGTCGCCAGCATTCGAACCGTTCCCATGGTGATCGGCCGGAGGGTATCACTCTCCAGTTGTCCGTCACCCGACTTACTCAAAATCCCGACCGGGCGGACTGAACTCATGGCCGCGCGGATCCGGGGTCGCATTGGCACCGTTGCAATCGGGATCGATGACTTCAGATACCTTCTGGGATTCGAAGGTGGTCGTTCGGTATTCATCATCTTATAAAGTGGTCGCTAGATGCTCCTCCGTAAGTTGATGAGGCTCTTGTGATTGGGAAGTGAGAGTATCACGCGTCATGAAATGACGTCAATTGGAATCGCCCTCATGATGGTCCGGGACAACCCCCGCCCGCGACCGCGAGGCCGCCAGCCCGATAAGGGCGTTCAGGAGGAGCATGGCCATGACCAGGGCCGAGTAAGCCAGGGCTTCCTCCCGGGTCCGCCCCATGCGTTGGAAGAGAATGACCAGCGCCACGTCCCGGGTTCCGATGCCCGAGATGGAAATGGGCAGAAAGGAGGCCACAGCAGCAGCCGTCACTGCCACTATCAGAGAGGTGAGGGGAAGCTCCAGGTTGATGGTTCGGGCGAGCAGCCAAGCCTGAAGGTAGTATACAGCCCACCCGGCCAGCGTAAGTATTCCCACCCGCGCCAGAAGCTCACCCCGGAATGATCGTGATGCCAGGAGCAGCGCGCTGAGGGTCTCGGCCAACTTCCGGCGCAGGCCCCCCGGACCGGTCTGCTGGTTCGGTGACCGTGAAAGGATGTCTCGCCACCGCCTCGTGGGGCCCCACAGGATGAATCCGGCGGCCGAGAGGCCGAGGCCGAGGGCCACGAGACTGCCCAGGTAAAGGCTCCGAAATGACCCGGCCAGTGGAATCAGCGCCACGCTGCCGATGAACAAAAGACCGAGGACGTCGAATATTCGATCCCAGATCACGGTGGCCATGGCCGGGCCAAGGGGAGCGCCACGCCCCGTCAGGGAGCGGACACGGACAAACTCTCCAACCCGGCCCGGCGTGACCAGCCCGGCGAAGAGGCCTTCGAGATAAGCCCGGTAGGAATCTCCGAACGAGATGCCGTCAATGCGAACGGCCCGCTGGAGGTCTCTCCAGCGGGCCGTCTTGAAAGCGATCATGGGGAAGATCATGAGCCCCGCGGCAATTAGCGGCAACGGTTTGGCCCGTTTCAGAACCCCGGCGATGGCGGCCGGATCACTGCGTACGACGAGGAAGACGAAAAGTCCGAGGCCGATGGCCCGGAGAAGCCAGGCCAGCCGCGGATCAGATTTCACGCAGTGAGGTGGCCCCCCGCGCGTCCATCCCGAAAATCTTGAGACCGGCCGATGCCTTGCGCATGAACTCGCCGACGGACCGCACGCGGCTGCCGACCTTCAAGACGTAGGAAGGGCGCTGGTAGAACGCCTTGTAAGAGTGAACCAGGAGTTCGAACAGCTCTTCCTTCTTGAAGTTCTCGAGCCAGTACTCCGGCTCGAAGTCGGCGGTCGGGTTCTTGGCAAACTCGCGCCAGAAGTCCTTCTTCAGAATCCCCTGCTTCAGCCCTTCGAAGTAAACCTCGGTGGCCGGGAAAGGGGTCAGGATGGTGAGGTGGATGTAATCGGGGTCAATTCGCTTGGCCAGGGCGATCGAGTCCATGATGTCCTCGCGCGTCTCGCTGGGGTTGCCGATCATGAAGTAGGCCAGCGTTTCAATGCCGGCCGCCTTGGTCATCTTGAAGCCGCGCTCGACCTGGCTGATCGTCAGCCCCTTTTTCAGCACCTTCATCATCCGGTCATTGCCGACTTCGACGCCGTAGTGGATTCGTTCGCAGCCGGCCGCCTTCATCTTGGCCAGCAGTTCTTCGTCCACCGTATTCACGCGAGCGCGGATGTCCCAGCCAAGTTTGATGCCCCGGGCCAGGATTTCGTCACAGATCTCGTGAACGCGGCGCTTGTTGATCGTGAAGGTATCGTCGTAGATCAGCGTCTCGCGAATGCCGAGGTTGACGATTTCCTCCATCTCGTCGACGACGCTCATCGGCGAGCGCGCGCGGAAGTTCTTGCCAAGATGGGGGCGATCGCAAAATGTGCATTTGTAGGGGCAGCCGCGGCTCGTGAACATGGTCGTGATCGGCTGGTGCTTGGCCATCAGGTGCGTGTACTTGGTGTACGGCGTCAGGTCACGGGCCGGGAAGGGCAGAATATCAAGGTCATCGAGGAGGGGGCGACTTCCCGTATTGACGATCGAGCCGTCCTTGTCCTTGAAAACGATTCCGGGCACCTTGCGCATGCCGGCCAGATCACGCAGGTTGTTCATGAGGTCGGCGAAGGTCGTCTCGCCCTCGCCGATGACGATGACATCCACGAACGGCAGGCGGATGGTTTCGGTCTGAAAAATATGGACATGAGGTCCACCCAGAGCCACCACGATGTCCGGGTTGACTGCCTTGGCAATCCGGCAGATTTCCATGACGTCGAGGATCGTGAACGTCATGGCGGTCACGCCGAGAAGGTCAGGCTGATAATCGACGATTCGCTGGCGGATGGCCGCGAAATCGAGGTGCTCGACCTGCGCGTCGCAGATGGCGACATCGTGCTCGGTAAAGGCCCGGAGATAGCCGGCCACGTGAAGAATTCCGAGCGGCGGATGGTGCCCCCGCTCCTCGTCAATAACCGTGGGGTTGTTGGCCACAACGGTGTGGAGATCGGGCGGATTCACAAGGAGTGCTCTCATCGGTGTCCCCTCTTGTCGATCAGGTCCGCCAGCATGCCAATCACGGCGATCTGGAGTGCGGCCGATAGAAGAACGATGACCGAAATGTCCATCACTCGACCCAGTACGAACTTGCTGTAAACCAGCAGCACGATGGCTGCCAGGAGAACAATCCCGCTCAACGGCATGAAGATCTTGAGCGGGTTGAAATAGAGCGTCGTCCGGACAATCAGATTGGTAAATCCAATCGTGTCCCGGATCGGGTGGATTTTCGACTTCCCTTCCCGTTGGTGGTAGTCGATCGGCACGTACTTGACGCGATAACCGTTGGACAGCATTGCCAGCGTGATCGTCGTCGTAAACGAGAAGCCGGAGGGAAGGATATTGAAAAACTCCCGTGCCACCGATTTCCGGAAAACTCGAAGTCCGGAATTGAGATCAGGTATGTCCACACCCGCCAAGTAATTGGCCAAGAGATTCAGAAACTTCTTCGCGGGTTTGCGAATCAGTGGAATCTTGACCGTCTTACCAGTACGGGCACCGACAACCATATCATAATATTCCATGTGGCCCAACAGTTTTGCGATGTCCTCATTAGGGTAGGTACCATCAGCATCAGTAATTACGATGATATCGTGCTTGGCGGCAAGAATTCCCGTCTTAAGTGATTGTCCGTACCCCCGATTGACGTCATGTCGCAGGACCGTAACCCCGGGTACTTGAGCTGCCTCGTAGGTTCGATCGGTCGATCCGTCGTCAACGACCAGGATCTCACCCGGCAGCCCCAGTTTCTTGACCTGGAGCAGCACGGGCCCGATTCCCCGCTCCTCGTTGTAGGCCGGTATCAAAAGGGTTACCGGAGGCAAACTCCGGGTACCGGCGGTTTGAGCACTGGACAACTCGACCTCAGTCAGCGACATGCCTGATTCTCCCCTGGTGACACACCCTGCCGTTATCGCCCGACCCCGCCTGAGGCGGGTCCGGGAGATATCCCCCTGTTGTCGGCCGGCGGCGGGACCGGAACCAGCGGAATCCATCCTGATCGCCGGAGGCCGCCCCCCACCACCGGTTCGGCCACGACAGCCGCCCTCCTGGCCCGGACGACATTCAGCGTGGCCACGACCATTCCGAACACGATCCAGGGCCAGAACTGGTAGTGAGGGCTGCGAAGATACTCGATCTTGAGCTGGTCGATCGCGAAGATGACGATCACGATGTGCCAGGCGAAAAGAAGCGACTCCGGATAGTCCCGCCCATTCAGCTGGTGTGTGCCCCAACGGAAGCTGCTCGTCGCAAGCCGCCCAAGAATCCACAAGAAGGCGGCGGCACCGAAGATGCCCACGGTATGGAGATAGTAGAGATAGCCGTTATGGGGCCAGAAAAAACGCGTCAGCTTCTCTCGCCCGTGCTCCGCGAATTCGTAATGTGGCCCGTGTCCCACCCACGGCTTCTCCATGGCCCTGGCCAGAATGTCCGGCCAGAAGGTGCGGGAATCCGGCATCCCGTCAACGATTTTGGTATCAAGCAGCCGTTCAAGAACAGAACCGGAAACCGTGAAGGTGGTGAGATAGAACTCGACGCCGCTCCAGACAATGACGGAGAGGCCTACCGTCATGAGGAATGTCTTGAACTTCGTGCGCTTTCGGAGCAGGAAAAGCATGTAGATCATGCCCGCCAGGAACGCAATCGTAGCACCGCGCGTGACGGTGGCCATCAGCACGAAGAAGTTGAGCAACGTCAGTGCGCCCATGAGGACCCGTTCACGTCGGGCGGTAGCCTGCGCCACCTGGAACATCATGATCGGCAGCATCAACGCGTTGAACTCCGCGAACAACTCGAAGTCCTGGAACGGGCCGCCGACGCGGAGCCCATGTTCGATGGCCGACGAATTGTAGTACGCGCCCGAAAGAATCCACCCGGGTATGATCGGAATCCCGGGCAACGCCAGTTCCCAGATGGCCGTGAGCCAGCAGGTGACGGCCATGATCGTGATGATTCTCATCATCCGTTTCAACGTGGCCTCGTCCCGAACCGTGCTGACGATCAGATAGAACACGAAGATCCCGGCCAGGATCGTGCTGAAGTTGATGAGACCGAATTTCAACTGCTCGGCGTAGGTGACTGCATTGAACGACAGCAGGTAGACGGCCACCAGCAAGAGAACTGGCAGATCAAGAATAGTGCGAACCACCGGCCGGGCGGTCCGAAGGCCAATCTGCGCCAGCCACATGGCCGTGATAAGAAAGACGAAAATCGTGTTGCTCGAGGCATAGACGGTTGGAAATGGGTACGGGAAGAGCAGGACGAAGGCGGCCAGCGAGATCGGGATCGGGAACCGCCAGGCGGCATAGAGAACGAAGATCCCCACCAGGGCCTTGATGACACGCCCCTGCGGCTGACTGATCTGCTGTCCCAGGAAGTAACCGATGAGAACGGCCGCCAGTAAACCGAGCACGCGCTGCAGCCAGATGTTGTCGAGGCTGAGCCAGGTGGCTCGGGTCATGCCGCGACCCGGTGGCTTGTCGGTCCTGATGCTCATTCGACGGTCATCCAACCGACCTCGGGCCCTTCATGTCGATCCTCATCGGAGAATAGATCGGCCAGGGTGAGGACCGGGTAAAGGCCCACCTCGTCCAATGACAGCTCCAATCGATATCTCCCTGTGATAATCTGCTGTGGGACAATGACTTGAAGGCTATCCAGCAACCATATGCCCGCAGGGCAATCCTCCGGCGAGCAAAGACCACAAAATGGCATTTCGACACCACGGGCCCGGAGGCTTCCTCCCAGGCGTGGCTCGTCCAACAACCTTCGATGGAGCTTCGAGAATGGCCCGGGCGCGCCCAGCCGATCAACATCCTCGTGTTCGAATCGGAGATGGGCCTCGAATTCCCGGTAGTCGACGGGCCACACCCGTCTTCCTCCCAAGTCTCCGAACCGCCACGAGGCTGGCAATATCATCGGCTCTCCCCGCTTGACCCGGAGGTTGGACGGAAGGGATTCTACGGCAAGCTCCGCCCCTGGAGTGCTGACGTGGACGGCGTCCTTGTCTGGGGCAACACCCGGCGTCAAACCGCGCGAACCAAAGGCCGGCCCCGTGCGCCGCCCGGCCCCGAGGCGATAAATTCGAAAGTCCCCGACCACGGCGACCGAGTCCATCCAGCCTGGGAGTGGCTGGAAACGGGCAGCCAGGGCGTGATTATTCCGCGGATCGCGATGGGCTCCGAATTCATCGATCCGCCGCGGGCTGATTGGATTGATGACCAGCCAGCCGGCTCCCTCCTTGATGCAGCCAGCAAGTGCCTCCTCGATCGGTACGCAGGTCGAGAGCAGCGCGGCTGCCACCCGGAGCCGTTCAAGGGCCCGGGAATCACCCGGGGGAGCATGCTGATGCAGCGTCACCATGACCCGACGCCCTGTCATCGCCGGGATCGCATAGCTGGTGATGGGATCGGAAGCGATCACGGCGTCGAGAGGCAGCAACCGATCGATGGCAAGTGCAACACCGGGCGGTAATGACTCGGGCCCCACCTCACCCGTCCTGGTGAGTCGGTCCAGACCTGATCGGAACGATGATGCCCCCACCAGCAGCATGATGGCGATTACGCCACCCGCCGCGAGCCGGGCCCACCTTCGACTTCCGGATTGAATTACTGCCGTTGCCAGCAGGACGAATGCCAGTGCCGGTGACCAGACCAGCGCGAGCTTGTTTGCCACGGAACCGAGCTCGCGTCCAACCGGGGCCAGGAGCCAGGGGTTGAACAGCAGCGATGCCGGCACAAGAACCGTCGCAGCCAGGTATCGATGCGACCGACGGTGATCAATCAGTACGAAGAGAAGTGCCAGCGGGAGCGCCAGCAGCCCCGCCAGACCGAACCAGCCGATCAGCTGGATCGGTGAGGCGATCGGTCCCGGGCCCAGTTGCAGCCAGGCCATCGACTGACCATGGAGCGGATTGTCGCTGGCGGCACTCAGAAAGAGACGCGCCGCCTCGACTGGTAACGCCCCGAGACAGAAAGCGCCGAGACCGACCGTGGATGGGATCGCCGGGCCGACCGTACCCTGGGGCCCATTCCTGTCGCCCGGGAAAACCATGAACAGCCGGTAGCCAAGCAGTGGCGCAATGACCTGGACGGGCGCGTACGCATGAACCGCCGCTGCCGCCGCGCCGGCCAGGAGGGCCCACCGCGCACCCCACCCGGCAAGGAAACCGGCGATGATGGCCCAGGCGAGTGCCAGGCCGGCATGGCCTCCATAGGCGGACTTGAAAATCCAGGTCGGATCGCCGGCCAGGAACAGGAGCGCGGGCAGCGCCATCCAGACGCCCGGCCCGAAACCATTGGTCAGGGCCATGACTAGGGACAGGAACGCCGCCATCGAGAGGGGCGCCAACAGTGTTGACGATGCCTCCCAGACAATGGATGGATCAACACGGGCCACGACCGCGGCGCTCGCCAGCGCGAGGTGGGTCACACCCTTCCGTATATCAAGTCCTTCCGATTCCCCTGGCCCGTAAAACGCCCCGGGGAACTCGACCCGATCCGATTCGACGAGGTGACGAATGGTGGCCAGGTGATCGAGCGCATCGTCGAATGGGCCGAGCGGCGTGCCGATGCGGAGCGCCATCAGAAGCGTCAGGATCAAGGCCGCTACAATCGCTGCCCGGCGATTGCCCTGCCCCGAAGCCCCCCCCCCGGATGCCAACGGTTTTGCGGCGGCACCGGACACTCGTGACGAAACGGCCGACACGGCCGCCGTCACGACGACGAGCAGGACACTGAGGATTGATAGCGGCACGCCCGCGAACCCGAGACTCATCAGCAGGAGATGCGGCAGTGGGATCAGCACGGCGCCAACCGCCACGGCAAGGATCAGGCCGGCCGCCGGATTTCGTGTGGCGGATGCCGGCCATGCGAAACGGCGGAGAAGCGGCCATGCGGCCAACGGCAGGCCAAGAAAACTCGCGATCAGCCCGAGACAAGCCGCCGCTCGATCCGGAATCGGTGCCTGCGCGAGGAGCACGGCCACCGGACCGAGCCACGGAAGAAGCCGACCAGGGGTCATCAAAGATCTCAACGAACGAGTCCCGTCAGGCCGAACCGCCGTCCGCCGAAGCGTCCGTCAGCGAGAGGTTTGATTTCCAGAGGTAGTAGAGGCCAAGCGCCGTGATCGGAATGAATTGCGTGGCGTGATACACGATGGCGAAGGAGGCCGCCTGTTCCTTGGTGACGCCATCGAATAGCAAGAGTGCCCAGATGGTGGCCGCCTCGAACGTGCCGGCGAAGCCGGGGCCGGAAGGGATCATGAGTCCGAGCGAGACGACGACGAGCAGGACGATGCTGGCGTAGAACGGCACGGGTAGATTGAAGGCCCGCATGGTCAAGTCGAAGCTGAGCATCACCGAGCCCCACATCACAAGGGAAAGGCCGAGGATGGCCAGGATGTGGCCCCCCTTCGCCAGAACCTCAAGACCGTCGATGAAGGAGTGAAGCAGCCGGCCGCCCTTGTTGCGAGACGCTTCGGGAAGTGAGCGGGTGAGTCGTTCGACAATCCGGACGACCAGGTCGCGTCGTTGCCGGAAGAATACGAGGACGCCGAACATCACGAACGTGACCGCGATCGCCAGGGTCCCCATGAACTTGATCTGGGGGCTCAGTTTCACGAGCAGGATCACGATGCCGAGGCAGAAGACCAGCGTCAGCATGTCGAACGCGCGCTCGATGACGATGGTGGCGAAGGCAGCGCTCTTCGAGACGCCGTGAGCCTTTCCCACTGCGTAGGCCCGGACGAATTCTCCCAGCCGGGCCGGCAGGACATTATTGGCCATGAATCCGATCATCGTGGACTGGTACAGGCCGCCCACCGGGACCCGACGTATCGGATCGAGCATGAACTTCCAACGATACGCGCGGAGCCAGACGCTGCCCAGCGTCACCAGGACCGTCAGCAGGATGTAGAAGTAGTTGGCCCGGCAGATGGCGTCCCACGTCTCCACCCAGTTGATATTTCGAAAAGCAAAGTAGAGACACACGATGCTGATCAGCAGGCTGACGGCGATTTGGATCCGTTTTATCATGGATTTGGTCTCTCCGGCCGAATGAGCAATCGGGTCAGCCAGGGGGTGAACGGCAATCGGGATCGACGCAGGAGTTCCGCTTCCTCTTCTTTCAGCACACCGAAGAGTCGGAGTCCGGCCAGATAGAGCAAACCCGCCGCCAGAACCGCCAGAGCAACGGGCACCTTACCATGCACAAACAGTCGGGCGGGATAGATCAGGGCACAGGGAACCGCGGCCAGGAAGACCCTTCCAAGGAAACCCCATGGTATCTGGGGACGCACGCCCAGCCGGCGCAGGAGCAGGGTATTCACGAACGGCGAGGCAGCGATCACCAGCATCATGGGAATGAGGGCGCCGGTGAGACCGAATCTTGGAATGAGTAGAAAGTCGAGTCCGACCAGCACGATCGAATTGCCGAGATACTGCCAGAAGCTGTACCAGGGCTTTTCCAGTACATAGAAAGCCATGGTCATCGGCGTCGAAAAGAACGACAGTGAGAAGACGAGGAACAGGAGCTGGCAGTAGATGCCGGCCGGGAGCATCTCCTCTCCGTAAAAGGCCACGATGGCCCGATCGCCGACGGAAGCCCCGATGATGGCGATGGGTATGACGAGGAGAAAAAGCAGCTTGTAGTAGACGGTGATGGCTCTCGCCAGCGTCGCTCGGTCACGCGTGTAGATCTCCGAGAATCCGGCCATCAGGAGCGGCCAGATGGCGCCGGGAATGAACTCAAGAATCATCTGCGGCATCCGGTAGGCCAGATCCCAGAATCCGGCTTCGCGGAGAGTGCGGAAGTGAGCCAGCAGGATGGATTCCGACTGACGCCAGGTGATCAGGTTCATCACCGAAATGGCGGCAAAGGGAAGCGCGTATCGGAACATGGTCGGGCCGGTCAGTGTGTCGACGCCTCCCGGTGGACCCGAGGCCGAAGGCCCGGCTGCTTCCTCCCCGATCCGGGCAAGGAGACGACTGACCCGCCGGGCCAGGATGGCTGCCATGAGTGCCTGTGCCAGCCCGGTTGCCACCAGGACCCCGGCCACGCCGAAACCCTGCCTCAGGGCCAGGGCAGCCAGTGCCAGGTACGACAGTGCGCCGCCAAGAATGACGACCGACAGGCTCCGCGAATCGTAGAAGGCCGTGCTCAGCGTGTTTGTGGCCAGGAAAGCCAATTCGGCCCCGACCAGGACCGCGCCGAGCAGAAAGAGGTCGGCCATCGTTGGAAATGAAATTCTGGCCACCAGGTCATGCGACATGGCAATAACCAGGATGGCAACGATCCACGCGATGAACTGTGGCAGCACAACGAGCCGGAGCAATTGCCCCGCCATTTGCGTGTCACCCCGGGCCCGGGCCGTCGGCAGGTAGCGCAGTACCGCCTGGCCCAGTCCGAGGCCGCAGAGAGCGGTGACAAAGGCCAGCGCCGTCCGCACGACCGTCAACTGGCCGTACCGGTCCGGGCCGAGCGCCCGCACCACGATGATGGATCCGATCAACGACAGACCGAACTGAAGGAGGCGGGTGATCACACTCCAGCCGAGTGCGCCGCCAACGGCGCCGACGGTGGCCGAGTGCTGCGGTTGACGTATCGGGGTCCGTGTCACGAATCTTCGCTCGCGCCTGAGGGGTCCCGGGTGGCGATGGACAGCGGCATCATCGAGCGAAAGTATCCGCGCAGGTCGAGAATCGACGTGAGCGGCACGGCGGGCGGGTCCTCTGCCAGCAGCATGGCATCCGAGGCGGCATCATCGGGGGTGTACCCATGCATGCCGGCCAGCGGCGTTCGGCCCATGTAGGAGGGGCATATCAGGACGCCAGGGTCGGCCAGCGCGATGACCGCACCGTAGCGATCATCTTCGAAGTCGATCCCCTCCCGCCGTTGCCCGGCGGGGGTGACGATGGAAAGGCCGGGCGTATTGCCGATTGTCTCCACGAGCCGATCGACAACAGCCGGCCGCTCGCACCAGAAGCGAAGAAACGTCGAGTCCAGGAAAACGCGATAGTCCGGTCCGTCGCGGAGCGCGGCACGTGCCAGGACTGGTCCGGGGTCGAGGACGGTGTGGATGTCGGTCATTCCATGATCTGACACGACCGCCAACCGGGTAGGACCACGCTTCCCGGCCCCCGCAAGGAGGGCATCGAGTCGGGGGCGGTATTCCGTCAGCCGATCCATCACCGGGCGGCCACGACTTCCGTGCGCGTGCTGTCGCGCATCGATTTCGGTCAGGTACAGGAGGTAGACCTGGGCGGGATCCACGCGCTCCCGTTCGAGTGCCGCCTCGAGTTTTTCGTCATCGGGAACTCGCCAGTCGGAGACGAAGGATCGGATGCCGGAGCTCTCGAGGTCGTCCACGAACGAGCCGCCGGGAAAGGTGCCCGCCGCCCACGAATCCTTTCGCTCGATGTAATCGAGATTGGCCAGCTCACGATACGGGACGTCATACAGTCCGAAATAGCCGCGAATGTTCGCCCGTCGGCTCCACCAGCCGGCCAGTCGTCGGCGGACGCTCCACCGATTGAAGAGCGGTGCCGGCAACCGCGCCAGCGTCCCGGCACCGGTGAACGGCGAGTCCGAAGGCCGACGGGCCCGGAAGTAGAGGCACCAGTGTCCATGATCGCGGGGCCACTGGCCGGTTAAAAGACTCGGGATGGCCGCGGAGCTGTAGCCGAGAATCGTCCGCAGCCGCTTACGAAAAGGCAGCCGATCGGCAAGGAACTGGCTCGACCCGGCCAGCTCGGCGCCAAGGGCGTCAACGACCAGGATGATGAGCGTCTCGGGGCGGCTCATGGATGCCAGGCTTCGAGCTGGCGACGAGCGGAGGAGCGCCAGTCATCACCGAGTCGTTCCCCGCCATGGCCGTACAGGAGTGCCGGCAATCGGCGACGGAAATCGTGGTCGCGGTCAAGCCAGAAGGGGCCGCCACCCACGCCTTTCGAACGCTCGGACAGAAAGCGCCGCGGGCGACGAAGGGCTGACCAGAATCCCTGCCGCATGACCGCCCGGCTCCAGCAGTTCCAATCACCGAACCGGTGGCCAAGGCGATGTGCCTCGACATGGCGGAGCATGGCTTCATGCCACTCGCCGACCCTTGTCCATCGGTCGACCAGGCGGTCGGCACCGTCGTCGGGAATCAGCGGGGACAGTTTGAACCGTGTCGACTCAAGGAAGGCGGCACGGAACTCATCGGCCTGATCACCAAGAGTGCTGGAAAGTTCAAGTTCTGCCAGCCGGCGCGCCCGCTCCCGATAGGAAACATCGTATCGCCTGGCGAGGAGGAGGGCTGCTTCCCCCACGGCGAGCACGCCCTTGTGCATGGCGTTCACCGTGAATCGACGGCGATGACGATCGAACGTGGCACTGTCGGTGACCGCCTCCTCCAGGTGGAGTCGTGCCCAGACCAGGCCCCATCCGCGATTCACGAGAAGTCGTGTCGCCTCGACCAACGGCAGGGTGGCCGGATTGATGGCCGGCATGCGGTGAAGAGCATCCGGCGGCCCGTCCAGGACCCGGTGGCCCGCCTTCAACTCGTAGGCGAATATGGTGTCAAGTGGAGGTCCTTCGAGAACGCGCCGCTGGATGACGCCGATGTCGACGAAATCGATGTCGAGACGGCGCGCCAATTCAACGGAGAGCGGAGGAATCACGGTCTCGTCGACGTATCCGTCGACGAGTATGGTGAGGTCATAATCATTGAAGGCGCGCCAGCCATCACCTGGAACGGACAGAACTCCGCCCTCACCCCGTCCAAAGCCGCCGATAAGAAGGATGGCGCGCCTCTGGGGCAAGGGAACAGCTCGCTGGATCGTCTGGACGATGTCGTCAAGATCGGCAGCCACGCGCGCTTCCGCCGCGGGCGTGGCCAGGGTGGTGAAGGACTCCGGCAGGGCTCGCCCCTTGTTGGCGCCTAGAGCCGCCGGTAGATGAAATCGGGAATGACATACTGCTGGCGGTTGAGGATGGCGCCGAGGACTCGCCCCTGGAACTTGTCGATCGCCTCGATCGCACGCTGAACGATTTCCCGCTTGGTCCTGGCCGCGCGCACGACGAGAACAATGCCGTCCACCTGGGTGGCCAGCGATACCATCTCGGGTGAGTCGAGGACCGGCGGTCCATCGATCACGACATAGTGGTAGTGATGGCGGAGCCAGTCCAGCGGGGCATGAAGGTTGTTGGTGGTGCACAGGCGAAGGGGGCTGTCGGCAGTGGTCCCCCCCGGCACGATGGCCAGGTTGGGCAGCGAGGTGCCGACAAGCGCATGCTCGATGGTCTGTCGTCCGTCAAGCACGCCGGCAAAGCCGTAATGATCGTCGACCGATGGCAGGCGGCGCTCGACGCTGCGCAGGTCGGCGTCGACGAGAACCACCTGCAGCCGTTCGTCCTCGGCAAGGAGCCGGGCAAATGCCGCCGCCACCGTTGAACTCCCTTCGCCGGAAATCGCCCCGGCAAACAGGATCGTCCTGACGGCCCGACCGGGCAGAAGCTGGTCGATGGTTCCCCGGAGCGTTCCGAGCTCCCGCACGAACTCGAGCGGCAGATCAAGACCGGAGGGGTTCAGCGTGATTTCGGCCGATCGCGGCTTCACCGGCTCGAGGCGGGCCGGCGACGCATCGGCGGCGCGAGGGCCATCGGTTCGCGCGAGAACCCAGGTTGACGTCTCTTCCGGCGGGCCCGACGGCGGCGGCGCGGCGCTGCCGGCCATAGCTCGGCCTTCACTCTTCTTGAGCGCGTCGAAAATCTTGCTCATCGATCAGCTCCGCGTTTCCGGCAACGAGGCCAGGACCGGAATACCCAGGTACTCCTCGACATCCCCCGCCGTCTTCAGCGAGTGATCGAGGCTGTCGAGGAAGAAGGCCAGCATCAGCCCCACGACCAGCGACAGGAGAGGCGCCAGGGCCAGGCGAACATAGTCGGTCGTGCGTAGCGCCTTCGGCCGGCCAGCCGGGGCATAGAGCGTCACCGTCCAGTCGGGGCTGGTGGCCTGCTGGATCCGGGCGGTCATTTCCTTCGCGGAAAGTTCCTTGTGACGTTCGCGCAGCGTCTGCATCTCGTGGTCGAGCTGATCCAGCGCGCTCTCCTGAGAAGGCACTCTCATGAGTTGTTCCCGGTAGCTGGCCACCTGTCCCGAAATGGAGCGATCCTGCTCCCGCAACAGCTGATGACGGGACTCGAGGAGATCGAGAGAGGCCCGTGCCTCGCTGCGGATCTGTGACCGGACCTCGTCCAGGGACGTGAGCACGCTCTTGAGCTCCGGATGGTCCTCCGTCTGACGGGAGGCCAGCGATTCCCGTTTCTGCTCCAGTTCCGAGAGGTCATCCTTCAGTTTGCTCAGGACCTGCTGGTTGCCGAGGTTCAACTGGAAGAAAAAGCCGGGATCGGGAAGGATCTGGTTATCCAGGTGTTGTCGACCCTGCGAGAGGCTCTGCCCGGTCAACCGGATATCTTCACGAACCTGGGCCTGCTCCGCCTCCATGTTCTGGAGGTGATTGTAGAGCGAATGCTGCACCTCGGAGGGATCGACGGAACCGGTCTCGGAAACATAGCTCTGTCGCCGACTGACCACCGCGGCCATTGCCGAATCGACGGAACCGATCTCCCGTTGAAAGAACTCGTTCACGAAGGGCACCGTGGCCGAAGCGTGCCGGTAATCCATATAGGCCTGGGTGACCGCGTTCGTCACCGGCTGGCAGCTTTCGGCGTCGCGGCTGTTGTAGGAAATGATGATGACGTTCGATTCGCCCACGAGGCCGGCTCCGACCCCGGACGGCGACAGCCGAAACTTTCGGTTCAGCTTCCCCTCGTCGTGCCACTTGTACAGGATGTTTTGGGCGCGCTCGACGACCGGCCAGCTCTTCACCGTTTCCAGTTCCGTGCTGATTTCCTCCTCCCAGGGGAACACCTGGAGGTTCGACTGCAGCATGCTTTGCTTTTGTCCGCGCGCAACGCGCACCAGGCTGTTCGACTCATAGTTTGTCGGACTGCGCAGACTGACGACGACGACCGACAGGCTGGCGATGAGGAACACCGCCACGATGACCCAGAGCTGGCGAAAGACAACCGCCAGAAAGTCACGGGTGGTGGCCTGACGGATTGGAAGCGGCGTGTCGGTCATGTCAGTTGGCCCCTCGTGGTCCGGCATTCGAGCCGGCACTGGGAATCTCGCTGGGTCGAATCTCGCGGTTATAGACGAGGTCCGTGTTGAAGGCCTCCCAGCCGCGCAAATAGAAGATCGGAAGCGCCACCATCTTGCCAAAGATATCGTTCACGACGGTGACCAGCTTTCCAATGAACGTCCTCGGCACAAAAATGATGTCATAGTCCTGCAGGTACAGGTCGCTCGACATTGGCCGTCCCTCGGTGAAGCGAAGCAGATCGAATCGCCTGGCCATGGCCTGATTCCGGGCCATCCGCCGAACGAGAACCGCATGGCGCAAGTCGGCGAATTCGGTGGGCCCCCCCGCTTCGGCCAGTGCTCCCGCCACCGTCATTCCGGGACGGATGTCGACCGCCTTGGGATACTTGACATCTCCCAGGATGTACACCTTGGGCTTGGCAAACTCCTTCAGGTTGATCGAAAGTTGAGGGTTGGTGTAATAGCGGCTGTAGGCCGTTCGCACGGTATCGGCGAGCTGACCGGGAGTCGTGCCGGCCACCATGATGTCACCCAGTATTGGCAGATTGATGGCACCATCGGGACGTACGATGATCTCGTCATCCAGATCGTGATCGAAAAGGAAAACCATCCGAATGGTGTCGCCCGGGCCCAGGCGGTAACTGGGATCGACATAAACCGAATCGGAGGGGCCAAATGTGACGCTCTCGTCCGACGGGTCCATCAACGTCACATCGCCGGCGAGGTTGCCGCTACCCGCGCAGCCAGCCAGGCTGGCCAGCAGCAGAAACTGCAGCAAAATCGGCCCGATCCACAGGAATTCGGCGGGCCCCTTCAATCTCGAGCGTCCTCTCATCATCCTCCCGTTATCGGACGGACCGGCCTCTGGTTGAGCCGGAACCCCCAAACAAAAAGCCGACCCCGCACAGCGAGGTCGGCCGATCATTGATGATCCACCGGAGACTGCTGCCAAGGGCTGTACTGAAAGACACGGGCAACATAAATGTTAACCCGTTGTCATCATTTGAGTTGAACGATCGATTGTATCAGCTCAGACCCGTTAGCCAGTCTCGATCCGGTACTCCTGAAGGTGCTGTTGACCACACTTCTTGAACGACTAATTATAGCAACGGCCCCTTCGGGGCGTCAAACAGGGACTTTGGGGTCGCGCTCCAATGCCCGGAGGACGCCCGCCACGAAGAGCGGTATGAGTATCTCATGGTGCCCGGTGAGGGAGTAGCCATGCCCCCGCCCGCCCGCCGTCGGACGGCGAACGACATTCTGGGTCGGCCGATAGTGGCGGAGAAAGTCAAAGTCGGCCGTCACCAGGTCGATCACCGTTTCACCCAGGTTCAGGTGGATCGAAAGAACCTTGAGGAACACCTCCGGCAGGACAACCGCCGATCCCAGGTTAAGCACCACGCCACCCGCGAGTGGCCGGATCGCCTCGGCCAGAATGCGGAAGTCGCGCAGGCTCGTCGCGCCGATGGCCGCGCCGTCGGCGGAGGGATGCTGGTGCAGAATGTCGGTGCCGATGGCCACGTGAACGGTGAGCGGCACCCCGCGCCGCCAGGCACCCGCGAGGAGACTTCGATCGGCGTGCGGGGCACCGGATTCAACAAGGTGTCGGCCAAGTGCCTCTCCAAGTCCTTCGCCGCGGTCGGCGGCTTCACGCGTCACTCCGTTCATCCGGGCAACGGTCTCGTCGGCCATGCCGAAGGTGCCGCCGGCCAGTTCCGCCTCCACATCCTCGGACGTGGCGCCATACACGGCCATTTCGAAATCGTGGATGGCGGCCGCCCCGTTGACGGCCACGGCGCGAAGGTGACCCCGCTCGAGAAGCTGAAGGAGCGGTACCACGCAACCGGTCTTGATGACGTGTCCGCCGGCCATGACCAGGATCGGTCGCCGGGCCCGCGCCGCCCGGGCCGTGGCGGCAATCACCGACCTCAAGTCGGCCGCCCCCAGGATGTCCGGCAATTTATCGAGGATTGCTCCGTCGGCGGCTTCCAGCGGGGCGCCTGATCGCGCGAGATCGACTCGTGTTTCGCGCTCGCGGGCGGGACGAGTCGAAAGCTGGGTCAGGTCAATTTCCGGATAGCGGGACATCAGCCAGAAACGGTCCTGGTGGATTCGCTCCCGACCGTACTCGGCAATGGTGGAGAGGCTGCCGGGAGAGGGCTTCCCCTTCGATGAGATTCGAGCACGGCCGTTATGGATCCCACCTTGACCTTTGTCTTGATGATCACCGGAATTCGATCGGCATCGTCGGACACCCAGATCGTCACACGTCCGTCGTGCTTGAACAGTCCGGTCTCGACGAGGATCGGCTCGACCACGCCACACGCGTACGTCCCCGCCGGCACCTTGACAGTTTCCCGCTTCAGGATGCGCAGATCCATTGTGGCATTCTTGCGGTCGACATGGGTCGGGATGAGGACGCTCTGCCCGACATCCAGGGGGAGGCCCCGGGCGAAGTAGATCGCCGACAGCACATCCTGTGTACGCGGTTCGACCGCAATCGAATCTCCCCGCGGAAAATAATAGGCCATGTTTCGGTCGGCGTTAATCTGGACGGCGTCGTGACGGTGGTAACTGCCCTCGTTGACGATGCGAACGTATCGCCGGCTGAAAAAACTGTTCATGTCAAACCATGATTCGGTGATGTCGTCGACCTTGAAGATACTGGAGAAAAAACCGCTCGATTTGATCGTACTCTTGAGACGATAGCATTGGCCGCCATTGGCCCACTCGACACCAACAACACTCATGGTGGCGGTTCCGGCGCGAATCGGGCCAAACTTGATGGCATAAACGAGTTCCTCGCCGGGGGCAAAGGCAATCGTCATCTCAGAGGCGAAAGGCAGTTCCCTTCGGATGGTTTCGGATACGGGCGGCGGCAGCGGGTCCGAATCCGTTTCGAGCGGTGCCGCACCCACGAGCAGTGCGGGAAGCAGGATCAGGCCGGCCAGGCGCCACATGCGAGTTTGATTCACGTCCCAACTCCTTCCGCCGGAGGAATCCCGGCGCTTGTAACCCGCGGTCACAAAGGCGACCCACCGATCAGGAGCGGCCGGTATGTCCGAATCCGCCCTTACCTCGTTCGGTCGACGCGAGGTCGGACCGTTCAAGGAATTCGACCGGGGTAACCGGTGCGATGATCAACTGCGCGATCCGCTCGCCATGTTCGATCCGGCAGGGCACCTGCCCCAGATTGATGAGGAGGATGCCAAGGGGACCTCGATAGTCGCTGTCGATGGTGCCGGGAGCATTGAGAACGGTAAGCCCGTGGGTAAGGGCCAGCCCGCTGCGCGGGCGAATTTGTCCTTCAAATCCCGCGGGTATGGCCAGCGACAGGCCCGTGGGAACCAGTGCGCGACCGCCGGCGATCAATTCGAGTGGTTGAGCAAGACAGGCCCTCAGATCGAAACCTGCGGCTCCCGACGTCATTCGTTCAGGTGCCGCTGCCCGTGGATCCAGCCGGACAAACTCCACCGGAGCCTGATTTTCTCCCGATTTCAGAGAACTCACGGTTCCTCTACCTCGGTCCAGCCGCCTACGTTCAATTCAGACGTCGCGGCGGGCCCATAGGCCACCAGGGTCCACTGAGCCGGATCAAGGAACTCGGCTGTCTGGTCCATGACACTGGAAACCGTCAGACGATCAAAAATGGCCAGGAGTTCCTCCACCGTCTGGTAACGACCGTGATAGTAGTAGCTGCGTGCGAGGCGATTCATGCGGGTGGACAGCGACTCAAGGCCCATGAGGACACCGCCGCGCACCTGGGCCCGGGCGGAATCGAGTTCCTCCTGGCTGAAACCCTCGTGCGACAGGCGGACCATTTCGGATTGAGTCATCTCGAGCGCCGCACCGGCCTTGTCGGGACTGACGCCGAGAAAGGCGCCGAACATGCCGGTGTCCTGACAGAAATCGGAATAGCTGTAAACCGTGTAGGCCAGCCCGGCCTCCTCGCGGATCTTTTGAAAGAGTCGGGACGACATGCCGCCGCCGAGCACCGTCGACAGTATCTGGAGCGCATACCGGCGTTCGTCGCCGAATCCGGGCGTCGGGGTGGTCAGGCATAGATACTCCTGGGAGACTTCGCGACGCCAGTTGATCAGTGCCGGTGGTGCGACTTCCGGTGGCCGGCGGTCCTGGACGGCGGGCCCGCCCGCCAGCGTCAGGAGATCGGTCAGGCGACCCCTGGCCTCGTCCAGATCAAAGCCACCGGCAAGCGACACGATCAGGGAAGGCTGACGATAAAGACGCCCCCAGAAATCCCGCACGCCAGCGGCGGTGAAACTGTTTACCGAGTCCTCGGTACCAAGGATTGAGCCGGCCAGCGGGTGTCCGCGCCACATGCGTGCCGCCACCAGGTCATGGATGAGATCCTCCGGCGCATCGTCGAGGCCTCGAATTTCTTCGACGACCACCGACTTCTCCCGGTCGACATGCTCCTCGAGAAATGTAGGACCGCCGACGAGGTCGGTCAGCACATCGATGGCCAGCGGCAGTGACTCGGACAGGACACGCGTGCAGTAGCAGGTCAACTCGCGACCGGTGAACGCGTCAAGACTCCCCCCCACGGCTTCCAGACTCCGGGCAATCGCAAGGGCGTCCCGCTTCGCCGTCCCCTTGAAGGCCAGGTGTTCCACGAAGTGGGCCATGCCATCCTCAGGACCCGTTTCGTCCCGTGATCCGGCGCGGAACCAGAGCCCAAGCGATAGCGATCGGGCCCACGGCACCCGCTCCGACATGAGGACAGCACCGCCGGGAAGGGGCGTTTGTTCGAATTGAATCTCGCTCATGGGCTCCGGAGGAAACGAAACCGGCGCCGTGCACCCGGGGCAAGAACCCCGGGTGACGTCGGCGCCGACCTCGAAATCGGTATGATTGAAATGCGGAGCGTCAGACGCCCGCTTCCTCGAGCACCGCTTTCCGGGAGAGCTTGACCTTCCCCTCGGGGTCGATGCCGATGACTTTGACCTTGATGATATCCCCTTCGGCCAGCACGTCCTCGACCTTCGCCACCCGCTTGGTGTCTAGCTCGGAGATATGCACCAGCCCATCGCGGTTGGGAAGGATTTCGACGAATGCGCCGAAGTTGACGATGCGGCGCACCGTCCCTTCGTACACCTTGCCGATTTCCGGATCCTCGGTCAGACCACGGATGATCTGCACGGCGCGTTCTCCGGCGGCCGAATCGCGGGCTGCCACCTTCACGATTCCGTCATCTTCAATGTCGATGATGGCACCGGTCTCGTCCTGGATGCGCCGGATCATCTTGCCGCCCGGTCCGATGACATCCCGAATACGATCCGGATTGATCTTCATGACGGTGATACGCGGCGCGTGGACCGATAATGTGGTGCGCGGTTTGTCGATGGACGACTCCATCTCACCGAGGATGTGGAGACGACCCGCCTTGGCCTGTTCGAGTGCCCGACGGAGCGTGACGAAATCCAGCCCCCGGATCTTCATGTCCATCTGAAGAGCGGTGATCCCCTTCGCGGTGCCGCAGACTTTGAAATCGAGATCGCCGAGGTGATCCTCGACGCCCAGGATGTCGGTCAGGATCGCGACGCGGTCGCCATCCTTGATCAGCCCCATGGCCACACCGGCGACGTGAGCCTGGATCGGCACGCCGGCGTCCATCATTGCGAGCGATCCGCCGCACACACTAGCCATCGACGAGGAGCCGTTCGATTCCAGGATGTCCGAGACGATCCGGATGGTGTAGGGAAAGTGCTCCTCGGCCGGGATGACTGGCTCCAGCGCCCGCTCGGCCAGCTTGCCGTGGCCGATCTCGCGGCGCCCCGGACCTGAAATGCGTCGGACTTCACCCACCGAGTAGGAGGGGAAGTTGTAGTGAAGCAGGTAGCTCTTCCAGGTTTCACCTTCGAGGTTGTCCATCTTCTGCTCGTCGGCGCCGGTGCCCAGCGTGGCTACCACGAGGGCCTGCGTCTGGCCGCGCGTGAAGATGGCCGAACCATGGGTGCGCGGGAGCACGCCGATCTCGCACGTGATCGGGCGGACATCGGTCAGGCCACGGCCATCGGCCCGGCGCCCCTCGGTCAAGATGGTCTCGCGAAGATCCTTTTTTTCGATGGAGCCGAGGACCTTCTTGATGTCCGACTCCGAGGCGGGGAAGGCTTCGGCAAGTTCGGCCAGCGCCATCTTCCTGACGGCGTCGACGGCCTCTTCGCGCCCTTCCTTGGTCTGGATCCGGTTGCCGGTCTTGATGGCATCGGCGTAGCGCCGGATCACCTCGGACTCGAGCTCCGGGTTGATGACCTTCTTGACGAGCGGCCTCTTCGGCTTGCCGACGGCCTGGATCACCTCTTCCTGGAGGGCGCAGATCTCCTGGATGGCGCGGTGGGCGAACTCCAGCGCCTCGAGCATCTCGTCCTCGCTCACCTGCCGGGCACCGGCCTCCACCATCAGGATGCCGTCCTTCGTGCCGGCCACGGTGAGCGTGGCGGTTGATTCGTCCAGTTCGGAAATCTTGGGATTCAGCCGGAGCTCGCCGCCGATCTTGCCGACCCGAACGGCCGAAATCGGCCCGGGAAACGGCATGTCCGAAATATTGACGGCCACTGACGCGGCGTTGAGCGCCAGCCAGTCGGAGTCGTTCTCGGCGTCATGCGACAGGACGCTCAGATGGACCTGCGTCTCGTTGCTGAAGTCCTTGTCGAACAGCGGTCGCAGCGCGCGATCGGAAAGGCGCGACGAGAGAATTTCCTTTTCCGTGGGACGCCCTTCACGCTTGAAGAAGCCGCCGGGAATCCGGCCGGCCGCGTACATTTTCTCGCGATAATCGACGGTCAGCGGGAAGAAATCCCGATCCATCCTCGCTTCCTTCTCGGCGACTGCGGCAGCCAGGACGACCGTGTCGGCGTATCGCACCCAGGCCGAGCCGCCGGCCTGTCTTGCGACCCCTCCGACCTCAATCGACAGCGTCCGGCCGGCGATCTCCTTTGAGAATGTCTTGCGCATTCTAGTGTTTCCTCCTGTTTCTCATCTATTTGGACTCTTCTGCTGTTGGCGTAGCGGAGCGGGAAACGGGCAGGCTGGACCATTCCGGTTCCCGGGCGCAAATCGAGATGGACTTTCCGGCGCTACTTGCGCAGGCCGAGTTCCTTCAGGATGGCGCGATAACGATCGATCTTGGTTGACTTGAGATAGTCGAGCAGCCGGCGCCGGTGTCCGACCATGCGAAGCAGGCCGAGGCGCGAGTGATGATCCGACTTGTGAACCTTGAAGTGTTCCGTGAGGTACTTGATCTTTTCGGACAGAAGGGCGATCTGCACCTCTGGTGATCCCGAATCGGAATCGTGGAGACGGTGCTGGCCGATGATCTGCTGCTTTTGATCCTTGTTGAGCGTCATGATCGTGATAATCCTCCCCGGCCTGTTGATTCTCTCCGCCCCGGGTCCGGGGTCCAGTGACGGAGTCGGAAATCCAGTCTGCGCCGAGTCAACAGCCTGAAATATTCCACCTTAAATTAGACGCGAGAGAATAGCACTCGGCAGACGGACGGCCAAGCATCAATAATCGTCCGGTTAATCCGTTACATGGAAAGGATTTGCCGTGACCGCACAATATCGGCCCGGATTTGCTCGACCAGCTCGGCCGGACTCTCGAATCGCCGTTCCTCCCGAAGACGATCGATCAAGTCCAATTCCCACCATTCATTCAGTGCGTCGCCCTCCCAGTCGAGCCGGTGAACTTCGAAGCGGAGGCCGGTCCCGTCAAATGTCGGCCGATTGCCCACGTTCATGACCCCGGCGTGACCTGGACCCGATTGGGTCGATTCGGACCGGATGCGAACGGCATAAACACCGGCCGCGGGGCGACAGCGCCCCGGATCGACGTCGAGGTTGGCCGTGGGAATGCCGATCGTGCGTCCCCGGCCATCTCCCCGGACCACGGTGCCGGCAACGAGGGGGGGGCGGCCGAGCAATCGGGCGGCCGGAAGGATGTCGCCCCGCTGAATCAGGCGACGGATGCGTGAACTGGAGATGACCTCATCATCTTCGAGCCGCGCCGGAACGACTTCCACCAGAAAGCCGCGTGAGGCGCCGATGGCGGCAAGGCGACGGGCATCCCCCACCCGGCCGTGCCCGAGGGCGAAGTCGGGTCCGATGACCAGTTCGGCCGGACCGGCCAGCGGCACCAGATGCTGGTCCACAAATTCCTCGGGCGCGAGCGCGGCGAGTTTGGCGCTGAATGGAAGCACCACCACCCGATCGACACCGGCCTCCCGGAGTCGCACGACTTTCTCGGAGGTGGAGGTGAGGTACGGGGGTACGTGATCCGGGGCCAGGATGGCGGCCGGGTGGGGATCGAAGGTGAACGCCACGGACTCCCCACCGAGTCGTGCCGCTCCTTCTTGAACCCGCGCAACCAGCGCCAGGTGTCCAAGATGAACACCGTCAAATACACCGATCGTGACCGATGCCATCGGCCCCTTCCCGGGCAATTGATTCGAAGTGTCGCTCATGCCGGTTCCGCGGGGCTGAACACGCGCAGGAAACGATGACGGCCGTCAAGCCTTTCGATGAGCGCCAGCAGTGAACCCGATTCGGCAAGGAGCTGGAATCGGTCAGGTCCGGCATCATTGGACGGGTCATCCCAAGGACCGGGTATGCGCCCATGGCCGATGTCGATGGTTTCCTCCGGCGTGGCCAGGCGGGCCGGCCAATCGGCCAGGATGGCCGGAAGAGGAAGCAGGCGGCTTGCCAGGCGGTCCCTCTCGATGGAGTCCAGCTCGTTCCCGTCGAGCGCGGTGCCAATGCCATGCGGACCGATTGCCGTGCGTCGGAGCGAGTTCAGATGAGCCGGGACGCCCAGCGCCTCGCCCAACGATTCGGCGAGCACCCGGACGTAGGTGCCGGAGGAACAGGTGACCTCCAGTTCAACGTCCGGCAGCCGCACATCGACAAGACGCATGGCGTGAACAATCCGTTCCCGTGCGACGCGCTCGACTGTCTTCCCTTCCCGGGCAAGCTCATGGAGACGCCGGCCGCCAAACCGGGCAGCCGACACCATGGGAGGCGCCTGCTGGATGGCACCGGTCAGCGAGGCAATTGCGGGCGGGAGGAATCTTACCAGGTCATCGGGAACCTGGGCTGTCATCAGAACTCGGCCCGTGCCATCCAGGGTGTCGGTACTCGACCCGAAACGGACGACGGCGCGATAGCTCTTCGGCCACTCCTGTATCCATGGAACCAGCCGGGTGGCCCGGCCGATCAGCACGAGCAGGAGGCCGGTGGCAAAGGGATCGAGAGTTCCCGCGTGACCGATATCCCGGCGGCCGAGACGCCGGACGACCCGGTCGACCAGTGCGCGCGAAGTTGGACCCTCCGGCTTGTCGAGTGCCAGAAGCCACTCGCCGGCAAATCGGTCGGTCGGACGAGCCGGACCGGCCACGGTCAGGTCTCCTCATCGTCGTCCGCCGGAAGTTTTCCTTCGCGCAGATCATGGAGCAACTGATCCATGTGGACTCCCCGGGCCGCCGAATCGTCCGCCTTGAAGTAAATCTCGGGGATGAAGCGGACGCGAATTCGACGGGCCAGCTCGCTCCGAACGAACCCCCGGGCATGGTCAAGAAGAGCGACGGCCGCCTTCAGTTCTTCCGGACCACCGAGTGCCGAGACGTGGATCTTTGCGGTACGGAGGTCGTCGGTCACGTCCACGCCGGTGATTGTCAGGAAGCCGCGACGCGGATCGCGCAGTTTGTTCTCGATGATGTCCGAAACTTCGAACTGAATCTGATCGGCCAGGCGGAAGGCCCGGGGGTTGGGGCTCATGATTTTTCCCGAGGGCCGAATCGGCCCATGAAAACTTCCGGGCGACCCGGAGGCGGATAGTTCCGGCGGGTCACCATGGAGCCGGTGTCACATCCCAGTCGAATCCGGATACCAGGGCCCGGTGATCCCGTTCGACGATACTCCGAACGTCCTGGATGCCCTTGTCGAGCCAGGCTGTTTCGCCGGACACCAGCGATACCGCGATGGTGGCCCGTTGCCAGAGATCCTGACCGTCCACCTCGGCGACCGCCGCGTTCAGTGCCTTGAGTCGGTCCTTGACTCCGTGCACCACCGACCTCTTGTCCTTCAACGAGCGGCTCTGCGGAATGAAGAGCTCGATTCGAACCACACCGACAAAGAATCCCATGAGCCGGTCCGGATCACTCGATCACTTTGTTGACGATCTTGACCGTGAAGGCCTCTATCAGGTCCCCCGCGACAACGTCCTTGTGGCCATCGAGTGCAATCCCGCAATCAAAGCCGCTGACAACCTCCTTCACGTCCTCCTTGAAACGCTTGAGCGAGGAGAGTCGGCCGGTGAAGAGGACCTCCCCCTCCCGACGCAGGCGGACGCGGCTGGTGCGGCCGATCGTTCCGCTTACGACCATGCAGCCGGCAATATTTCCGGTCTTGGAAATGCTGAATACCTGGCGGACTTCGGCCACTCCCTGGGTCTCCTCGATCTCGTCCGGTTTCAGCATCCCCGAGAGGGCGCTCTTCACCTGCTCGATCACCTCGTAAATGATCTCGTACAGGTGCATGTCGACTTTTTCCCGCCGGGCCAGCTCGGCGGCCCGCGGCTCGGGGCGAACATGAAAGCCGATGACGATACCATTGGACGCGACCGCCAGACTGACATCGCTCTCGGTGATGAGCCCGACACCGGCATGAATCACCTTGCAACGAACCTCGTCATTGCCCAGCTTGCCGAGCTGCTCGGAAAGAACTTCAACCGACCCGGCCACGTCCGCCTTGAGCACGATCGGAAGCTCCGAGCGCTGGCCGAGCTGGATCTGTTCGTGGAAGTTGACGAGGCTGATCCTCTGGCGGCGGCGCATGGCCTCACGCTGGCGCATCGACCGTTCCTGGGCAATCTCGCGGGCCCGCTGGTCGGTGGCCGTGGCCTGAAAAACATCGCCCGCTTCCGGCGTGCCGGACCAGCCCAGGATCTCGGCCGGCGTCGAGGGGCCGGCATCCTTCAGCCGCAGGCCACGCTCATTGGCGAGGGCGCGGACTCGACCGTACTGCGTGCCGCAAACAAATGGATCGCCGACATGCAGCGTCCCTTCCTGGACGAGGACAGTGGCCACGATGCCCCGCCCCTTGTCGATCTTTGATTCGATGACGACGCCCGAGGCAGCCTTGTTCGGATTGGCCGTGAGTTCAAGTACCTCCGCCTGGAGCAGGATCATGTCCAGAAGCTTGTCGACGTTGATCCCCTTCTTGGCCGAGATTTCGGCAATCAGGGTCTTGCCGCCATATTCCTCGACGAGGACATTCTGCCCGGCCAGCTCCTGCTTGATGAGGAGCGGATTGGCTTCCGGAAGATCGATCTTGTTGATGGCCACGATAATCGGCACGTCGGCCGCCCGGGCATGGTTGATGGCCTCGATGGTTTGCGGCATGACGCGGCTGTCGGCCGCAATGACCAGCACGACGATATCCGTGGCCTGCGCCCCGCGGGCACGCATGGTCGTGAAGGCTTCATGGCCCGGGGTGTCGAGAAAAGTGACCTTCTGTCCACTGTCGAGCGCCACTTCATAGGCGCCGATGTGCTGCGTGATGCCGCCAACTTCTCCGGCCACCACGTTGGTCCGCCGGATGTAGTCGAGGAGCGAGGTCTTGCCATGGTCAACGTGTCCCATGATCGTCACGACCGGCGGCCGCGACTCAAGTGACTCCGCATCGTCATCGACAGATGTCTCGATGACCTCTTCTTCGTCCTCCTCGGCAAATTCGACTCCGTAACCGAATTCGTCGGCCACGGCCTCGATGGTCGTCCGATCGAGCCGCTGGTTGATTGTGGCCAGGACGCCAAGGCGCATGCACGCGGCAATCACCTCGGTCGACTTCACATCGAGATGATCCGCCAGGTCGCTGATCGTGATGAACTCGTTGACGCGGACGAATTTCTCGTCCTCGACGATGACGGTGCCGTCCTCGCGGACGCGGCGCCGTTTCTGCCGACGGGCACCGGCCCCCATGGTGGCCAGCGTCTTCTTGACGCTGTCCTTGATGGCACGATCATCGACGGACGACCGTTTCTTTTTCCGATCCTTCCGGCGGAAGCCGGGGGGCCCGCCCGAGGGGGCCCCAGCCGGTGTCGGGCGTGCCGCCGCCTGTGCCGGCGGCGCACCGGACGGTCGGCGATCGGCCACGATTGGACTGGCCGGGAGCGCGGCAGTTTGCATCTTGCGCTGCTCCTCACGCACCAGTCGTTCTGCTTCGACCCGGGCTTCCCGCTTCCGGACGTCCTCAGCCTTGACCGCCTCCTGTTCCCGTTGGAATTTCTGGCGGATCTGGTCGATCGTCGCATCTTCGACGGTGCTCATGTGGCTTTTCACCTCCACATTGAGACCGCGAAGAATTTCCAGCAGGGCTTCGCTGGAAATCTGGAAGTCCTTGGCAACCTGGTAAACCCGGAGTTTCGTCAAAAGCATCCTCTCTTTCAGACGCAGACCGGAAGCCGCCACCGCGGCGTTCCGGCCCGACGTCGATGACCTGTCGATGATCCGCGTCGGCCGAATGCGGAGGCAATGGCCGAAATCACGGCCGGAGGCGCCAGGCGCCCCCGGATCATCGATTACTCGTCGTCATTATCTCCGTCGAGGTCGATATCGAGGTCGGTAAGATCATCTTCCTCGAAGTCCTCTTCCTCGTCGTCAACCTTGTCATCAGCCTCTTCGTCGGCGTCATCCTCTTCGTCATCGTCGTCCTCGTTCTCGTCGGGATCATCCCAAAGCTTGTGTTCATCTTCCCCGCGACCACGCAGGAGCGTCTCACGATCTGGTTTCATGTCCATGGATTCCATCATCGACTCCGAAGGCTCGGCCTCCACTACAGGGTTGTGCGCCTCGTCGCCGGTCGCCCGCGGGGCATCCGGCTCCGCTTCCGATATGTCGACTTCATCCGGATCCGTCGAATCCCTGGGCGGACTTGCCTCGGATTCCATGACGGATTCGGCCTCGGCCGCGCCGATTGGCCCGGGTTCAGTTGCGGCGGCAGCGGCCGAAGCCGCCTGGCCGGCAACCACCAGGGCCGCCACAGCGGTGGCCAACAACTTTTCGGCGGTTTTCTCGCCGACGCCCTCGACGGCAGTCAGGCCGGCCAGGCCTGCTTTTTCAACTTCACGCGCCGTTTCGATTCCCGATTGGACGAGCTTCTGGGCCATCTTGGGCGTCAGGCCCTCGAGTTCCTCGACCGGGACATCCACAACGCCCGCCTTCTTCCGGGCTTCGTTCTCGGATTGGCTGATCAGGTCAATGTGCCAGCCGGTCAGTCGGGCCGCCAGCCGGGCATTTTGTCCCCCCTTGCCAATGGCAAGGGAAAGCTGATCGTCCACCACAACCACGGTGACCCTCTTGTCCGCTTCCTGGGCCGCAGCCTGCAATACCTTGGCCGGATTCAGGGCCCGGCTGACGAAAAGGGCCGGGTCGGAACTCCACGGTACAATGTCAATCCGTTCGCCGCCAAGTTCCCGCACGATCGACTGCACGCGCGATCCCTTGATGCCGACGCAGGCACCAACCGCATCGATGCGATCATCCCGTGAATAAACCGCAATTTTCGAACGGTGCCCCGCCTCACGCGCCACGCTCTTGATCTCGACGATTCCCTCGGCGATCTCGGGAACTTCAGCCTCGAACAATTTGACCAGAAAGTCTGGATGCGTGCGTGACAGGATGACCTGGGGCCCCTTGCTCTGTTTGTCGACCGACAGGACGTAGGCCCGTACGTGATCACGCTGCCGGAATCGGTCCCGGCTGATGAGTTCGCGCGCGGGGATGACCGCTTCGGTCAGGTTGATCTTGACGAAGACGCTTCCCCGATCCACCTGCTGGACAACCCCGCGAACGAGTGAACCGACCTTGTCCACGTACTCGTCATAGACCATTTCGCGTTCGGCTTCGCGCACGCGCTGAACCAGCACCTGCTTGGCCGCCATGATGGCGTTCCGGCCGAATTCGGCGATGTCCAGCGGGATCATGACTTCCTGGCCCACGATGGAGTTCGGATCGACGACCAGCGCGTCGCGCAGGGTCATCTCAAGGGAGGGATCCGTGATGGTCTCGACGACCGACTTGGTGAGCCACATCTCGATGCCGCCACGCACTTCGTCAAACCGGACGCCGACCTGAGCGTTCAGGCCAAACTTCTTCCGGGCCGCCGACAGGAGCCCCTGTTCGAGCGTCTCGATCAGAAGCTTCCGGTCGACGCTTTTTTCCCGGGCGATCTGCCCGAGGGCCTCGATGATGTTGTAGTTCACTCTGGTCTTTCCCCGTTCGTGACGGCCAATGGCGATAGTCCGGCCGCCGGAATCCTGCCCATCGGGCAGGTTCGACTTCGTGGCGCCGGACCCAACACCTAGCGACGGCCCTTGGCTATCTCCCAGGGGTCGCGTTTCAACTGTGCCTTCTTGATGTCCTCGATGGGGATCCGGGTCAACCCGACATCGGGCTGATCGAGGACAAGTATCTCGTCCTCGACGCCCCGGATGACCCCGTGATGCTGGGATCGTCCCTCGATCGGAGCGGTGGTCGTCACCGCGGCCGACTCGCCGCGGAAGCGTAGAAAGTCCAACGCGCCCTTGAGTGGCCGGTCGATCCCCGGCGAGGAAACTTCGAGTACATACGACTGAAGCCCCATGTCCCCTGCCGCATCCAGGTGATCCCCGAGCAGGCGGGTCACCCGGGCACAGTCGGCCAGCCCGACCCCTTTCGGGTGATCGATGAACACGCGAATAGTCGACCGCCGGGCCGCTTGCGCCACCTCGACATCGACCAACTCGTATTCAGTGCCGGTGAGTACGTCGGAAATCAGCCGGGTTACCCGGTCGGCCCGGTCCCGAGACATCGGTTGAATCGAATCCCCTAAAACGAAATAGAGTGGACGGTTTGGCCCACTCACACTGGGAAGCTACTACATGGGTTACGAAGCCTGCAAGCCGTTTTTTCCTGCGGAGCCCCCCCGGAGAACCATTCAGGGCCGGTAGAGAAGACGGACCAGAACATCCCCGACCACTTGCAGACTCGCCGGGGAGACCTTGTCCGGCGTGTCGGCCAGGGTGTGCCAGTGCTTGTAGTGAAAATCAATCAGGACCATGCAGGGGATCCCGGCGGCAATCAACGGGAGGTGATCATCCTCAACGTAGTAGCCGATCTGGTCGGCAAAGAAATCCGGGGCAACCTCCCTGGCGCCCTCCCAGAACCAGCGGACCTGGTCCGGCACCGCCTGGAAGGAGTTGCCCTCCACGTAGAACAGCAGATCGGAGTCTCCCACCATGTCGAGCAGAACGGCGTGCTCGGGAGGTTTCTGGCCGAGGGCCCGACGACCGTACTCCCGGGAACCTCGGAAATAACCGTCCGGGTTGGCGGACGTCCCCAGGTCCTCTCCGTCAAAGAAAACCAGGTCGACGCCAACCGGAGGCGGATTCGTCTTGAAGTGACGTGCCAGCTGCAAAAGGACAGCTACACCCGAGGCTCCGTCATTGGCTCCGAGAATCGGTTCGCTTCGCCGCGTCGAGTCGGGATCCAGATCGGCCCAGGGGCGCGTGTCCCAATGAGCCGCCAGAAGGATCCGCCGGGGATTTTCCGGCCTGAAACTGGCCAGAAGATTGCACATCGAGAGCGGCGTTTTCGCGCCGGGAAGCGTGTAGGAAAACGGCTGGCGGCGGACGACCGCACCACTCGCGCGCAAGTCGGCCTCCATCCATCCGAGGCACTTCCGGTGTCCCGCCGAGCCGGGATTCCTGGGACCGAAGCCGCACTGGGTGCGGACGAGCTCCCAGGCCACCTGACCATCAAATACGGGCGGATCCGTTCCCCCGGCAAAGCTCGCCCCGGCCAGGACAAGGCCAAGAGCCGCCGCAAGCACCCCTTTCATCATCAAAAGGTGATCGCCGCCGTCGCCTGCAGTCCGAGGGTGCGATCAGCCGTGCGGGCCTGAAGGTCGCGGCGCTGGGTGTAGTTCAGCTGCATGGAACCGGACACGTTGGTCGTGAAGCGGTAACTGGTCGAAAAGCGTCCCTGCAGGTTGTCGGTGCGATTCCGGACGTCGGTGCTGCTGACGTAATCATTCAAGGTCGAGTCCTTGTTGTATGTGAAATCGAAGTTCAGATCGATCGTGTTCCGCACGCCACCCCGGCCCCCACTGCGCATGTTGAGAGACTTGGCGAGCGTCAGGCGGTACGCGTCGGAGGTGCGCGTCGTCACGAGACCCGCGGTCGTCTGCCCGCCGGTGTTGGACTCGCTGATCGTGGATGAGTGGTCGGCCGAAAACTGGGTGCGCACACCATTTCGCCAGTTGGCGTCGAACTGGAGGAGCGGCCGCCAGCTGCTCGTGCTGGTAACTCGCTCGCGAGGATTCGACGCGGTCCCCTGCTCCTCGGATCGTTTTTCGTAGCCGCTGGACGCAGTGAATGAAGTGAAAAATCGCGTCAAGTGCAGTTTCTTCTCCAGCGAGTTCAGGTTCATTCGAAGACCCGGCCAGATCGTGCTCGAACTGCGGCTGACAGCCCGATTATTCTCCTGTTCCGACTCCGTGTACTGAAAATTGGCGTCGACAGCGATATCCCGGAGAAAGGTCACCGCGCTGTTGCCCGATGCCGACTTCGTAACGGTGCTGCTCACTGTTGAATTGTCGGCTTGCTCGACCCCGTCAAGTTGATCCGACAGGCCCAGCCGGAATGGAATCGAGGGGCTGCCATGAACGCGGTTGGCACTGTTCCGGTCGGACAGGTTGAAATTGGTTCGGATATCACCGATCTGGATAAGGTCGCGGAACAGTACCGAGCCGAGGGTGGGCGGAGGAGCGGCGGCCTTTCTGGCTCGTTCGGCCTCGGCCTCCCGACGGCGGCGCTCCTCTTCCGCCTTTCGTTCGGCGTCCTCGGTGCGACGACGCGCCTCTTCCTCAGTCCGGGCACGGCTCAGTGCTCCCGGAGGGGTAGGTTTCACGCCGGCCTCTGTTGGAGAAACTCCCGGTGGGAGCGCCGTCGTGTCGGGGGCGGCTCCGGCGGCAACCGTATCGTCCGATCGATCCACGGTCCCGGGGGTCGTCGTTGAGTCAGCCGCCGGTGGATCATTCTTTCGCTTCTGTCCCCCGATCCCCCCGCGGGAGTCCTCCTTTTTCTTCATCTCCTTGAGGCGCTCCGCTTCCTTTTTTCGGTCTCTTTCGGCGTCCTCGCGCGCCCGCTTCTCGTCTTCCGCCTGTCGTTTCGCCTCGGCCACGGCGTCCTTCCGGCGCTGGTCGTCTTCTTTCCGAAGGCGCTCCGCCTCCTCTTTTGCAGCTTCCTCCGCCGCCTTCTTCTGCTTTTCGATCATCCTGGGATCGGTCGGCACCGGGGTCGCCGGGGGTTCGCCGGTCGCCCCACCGGCGGAGATTTCATTGGATGGAATGCCCCCCACACCCAGCGTGTCCAGACCCGAACCGTTTCCCAGGCCCGGCTGAGTCGAGTCGCCGGCGGCAGGTCGGTTGTCGGGGATTGGCGTAACGACCTGAGGCGGCAACGTCAACGGAGGCTTCATCGCATCCGGCGTCGCGTCAGCCCCACCGGCGGGGGGCGGTGTCTTGACAGCGGCCTTGCCTGGTGTGGCGAGCTTGCGAAAAAGCGCCGCCATCGGGATCGTCCAGCTCACCTGCGTGCTGCTCCGGTTTTCGACATTTTTGAGATCCGGTGGAACCACACGTCCCGTATCGGGATTATCGGCATTGGCGATATCGGTGCTGGTGGTGATCTCCGCCCCGTGGTTCTCGTTGTACTCACCGGTCCAGGACAGGCGTGGCCGGAAAAACGAGGTCAGGTTGAGCGATTGGCTGAAGGTCAGCCGCTCGGACCGGCTGACTTCGCGCCCAAGATCGATGCCTCCGATCTTGAGCGCCGGGCGATAATTCGTCCCATCGTCAATCACGAATCGGCTGAAATTCAGGTCGGAAAGATCTCGCTGGCTGGTCAGAGTAAAGGTGACCGGCGGTAACGGCCGCCAGCTGCTCTGGAATCCGAGTCCTTCGTTCTTGAGCTTTGTCTCCCGCAGCTTGCGCGGGTTGTCCGGGTCGGCCGCATCGCGGACGTAGTTGACCGACTTCTGCTCCTGCACGGTGTACGAGGTAGACACGTTTTCAGGAAAGACCGTCAGCTTCCACCGCCCCGGCAGCGGCAGACCGATCGGATTCGCGATGTGCATGCCCCAGGTTGCCCCGGCGCTGACCCCCTGGCTCGAATCGATGGAAGTCGTGGCACGGTTATAGGTCCGGTTGGCACCGAATCGGAGCGACAGCGCGTCAATGGTGTTTCGGACGATCCAGGGGGTGTACTGGTTCGAGAGCCGGCGAACCGACAGGTTTACGGCCCGGCTGGAGGTTTGGGTGATGTCCAGGCCGGAACCATCACCGTCGAAAACAATGTCGTTGTTGGCCCGAAATTTGGGGACGTTGCGGGAATTTCGATAGTCGAAGCTTAACGGCAACTGCAGATTGGCGCCCGGCGTCAGTTTGTCCAAATTCGCCGTTGAACTGAACGTCAGGCTTTGTGTGCTGATGCCGTTGCCCCGACTCTGGCCAAGGGTCAGAAAGTCGGCGTTCCGCCGATCGATGGCTGTCGAGACGGTGGCCAGATCACCCATGTTGAAACTGACGGCACCGCGCCCGGCCAAACCGTTGTCGCGCCGGACCTCACCGAGTCGCAGCTCGTTAAACCAGACCTCGCGTTTCGCGATGCGTTGGCTGCCGATGTTGCGCAGGCCGACCTGCAACCGCCGGAGCTGACTGAACGACGGCTGCCCGTAGATGCGCGCCCGCCAGCCATTTGAGATCATCGTGTCCACAACCACGGAATCCGCGACCGCCAGAGCCCCGGCCGGTATTCCGACTTTCAGGCTGGAGAGTTCCGTGATCGGGAGATCAAAACTTTGCCACTCATTCGCCCGGTCGAGTGTTCGGTACACCTCGTAGGAGTTGACCGTGTCGGCATTGGCAGTCGAACTGAAGCGCAGAAAGTACTCCAGAGAGTCCGAACCGAAACTGGATGCGTCCTCCCGCAATTGCAGATAAAATTGGATCACCTGGTAGAGGGTGTAATCCTCGTCCCGCACCAGTGGTCGAAATGCCGAGACTTCCTCACCCGGATCCAGGTTCTCGATCTGCAGATTGAGTGATCGCTCCAACTCGGTGACCCGGTCGATCTTGCGCGGCTCGAACGGTGGCGTGTAGTCGTCGACATTCTGCTTGTTGTCGACCGTGGCGACGTTGAACACCTTTCGATCCATGAACTGGGTCGAGTCGGGAATGACTGCCCCGCTGGCCGATCGAATCGGTTGCCGCTCCCACCGGTTGCCGACGATATCGATCGAGACGATCTGAAACTCGGTGGTGTCGGAGAATCCGTCAAACCAGAGACGCATATGCTTGACGGTGTTCAGGTCGGGCAATCCGACCCGACGAACACTTGGATGGTTCAGCGGAATGCGCAGGAGACGCCAGCCGTTGTCCGAAGCCAGCGAACTGCCCGGATAGTCGCGTTGAACATCGATCTCCGTGAATTCGTCCGAGCCGAGTTCGAACGTCAGCTCCAGGTAGTCGTTGAGCTGGTCGAGCGCGCTGCCATTGTCCAGGTTCTCGGTGTCGAGTCGCTGATTGCTTTCGGTGCCGTTCAGGTGGCGAAAACGAGCAATTCGGTCGGCAATCGTCCCGGCATGGTCGTCGGGATCGGCCGTGAAACTGTAGTCGTCCCCCGCCGGGTCGGTTGGGGTCGATGGAGAATACTGAGTGCTGTCCGGCCTGATGCGCTGCGCCAACTCCCCGACACTCGACAGCCCGTCCAGCCCGATGTCCTCCTCGAACGATCGCTGCCCATCCGTGTCCAGATCCTCATTATCGAGGCGACCGTTGGCCGGGTCGGGAGGTGTTCGGGGATCCCAGACCGCATCCTCACTCACCGAGCCGATATCAATGCGGAGGAACCGTTTATCCCCCTCGTGGGCATTGATGCCATGGAACCGGTTGAAGTCATTCACCCAGATCTCCAGATACTGGGCTTCCGAGAGATCCAGTCCCGAGGGAGAAATGACATGGGTCAGACCGACCCAGCTTCGTCCCCCCTCCGGGATATTGGGATTCGGCGTCAGGATAATGCCGAGTGCGCTCAGGAAGTCATCGGACTCGAGGCCCGTCAAATCGGGTGAGAGATCCTCCCGCTGAACCTGCCGCTGCACGGAGAACCAGAGGGCCCCGAGCCGGTCGATATCGCGCAGATTGCCTTCCACCGGCCGGCTCGAGAATTGCCAGGCTTCCCGGCTGACCCCGGCCGAGTTGGTCTGGATCGACCCTTCCATGTCATCGACGTACACATTGTTCTTGGTGTTGGGATTGGGCAGTGACACGCCAACGGCTCCGGTGAACGAAAGGTTGGACGGCGCATTGGTCGACACGATTGGCAGGGCGTCGGCCATTCGAGTGAGCACCCACGGGCGCGTACGCCACGAACCGGAGATGTCGGCCAGAATGGTTTTCGAGGGTTCCTGCTGCAGTCGGGGACGGGTCTCGTTGGATCCCTTGGTTTCGTACAGAAAAGTGGTCGACAGGTCAAAGTCGGGCGATCCACCGTAGGTTGTCGAGAAACCCATGAGACTGCGGTTCCCCTGGGTGAAGAGCGGCGTGTACGAATAGGTGATCTGGAGGTTGCCGTTGGGATTGGTGGCCCGATCCGAAATCAGGCGAACCTGGCCGGTCTCGTAGGTGATGTTGTAGTCGACCCCGCGGACCAGGACATCACTGTCCATTCGAACCGTCTCGGAATTCTCGAGAATGCCGGGGCGGTTCAAATTGATCTCGGTGGCGAACGCCCGAAACGTACCGTCCATGAAATACTGCCGGTACTGATCCTTGACGTCGCGCTTGTCGTACAGATTGGGATTGACCTCGGCACTCGCCTCCTCCGGCGGCAATCGCTCGTAGGTCGTCTGGGGTCCCTGACCAACGGTGCGGTAGCCAAGGGCCTTTCGGCGGAATTCGCGCCGGCTTGGGGCCCGGAACGGGCCGCCATTCAAGTCGACCGTGCCCGGATCGAACGGACGCAGATCGGGGAAAAAGAGGATGCCCGCCCGGTCGTCGATGTACTGCCGGTCGATCAGGCCATCCGGCCCCTTCTGATTGGCGGCCACCCCTTCCCTGTCGAGGCCGAATCCGGTCACGTTATTGATCAGGTCCAGGCCGCAGATTTCAAGATAGTCGTACTCGCCCAGAGTCGAGGGGCGGGAGTTGCTCTTGCCGTTTCGAATTCTCAGGTTGAGCGTGGCCAGATCGACATCGCGCGCGCCAAGGCTGTAGACGTTCTTGGCCTCCAGCCGGCGGGTCGGCGCCCAGGGGCTGGCCAGGAGGTCATCCCCCTTGATGTCGTCCCACGCCGGCTTGATCATTTTCAGTACCAACGGGTCACCCGGCGAACGGGTCGTGAAGAAATTGCCGACGGGCGGCGGCGGCTCGGCGTTCGCGACGCTGTAGCGAAATGAAACTCCGAGCCGATACTCGTTGGCCAGGGTGTTCCGAAGGACGATCACGGGAAAAATGGTCCTGTCGGAGGTGACGAAGTAGTAGTCGTCATTCGGTGTCAGGCGAACGACCGTGTCCCGGACGATCAGCGTGTCGGTCGAGTCCGCATTGACCGAGAGGATTGCGTTGAAGGTTTCCCGGCCGTTCCATCTGTCTCCCTCCGGATTTCGCGTGCTGACGAACACCTCGAGATCGGGGGCATCCACGACGTACCCCGGGAGCGAGTCGGGATCGGAGAGAAAGTAGTAGCGGCGCCGTTCGAAGTCGATGTCGTTGATCTGCCCGTCGATGCCTCCGATACGGGTTTCCTGACTGCCCCCCGCAAAGGTGGCCACGTCGGCCTGCCCTTCCTGCTTGCTGGCGATGACCGCGAAATCCCAGCTGGCCAGCCGTCCGGTCATCTTGACGCCGAAGAGCCCCTCCTGCCGCGTCGATGCCGACACGTAGGTCGAGCGCGGCAGCGTCAGATTGGTATTGCCCAGGTCGACCCGTTGGATGACGTCATCGTCGTAGCCCTGGTAGTAAATCTTGATCTGATTTTCGAGCGAGGTGGAGGCTTCACTGTTCTGGTTGATATCGATGTGAAGCTTGTCGCCGATCGTGCCGTTCAGCCGAACGTTCAGCTCCTGACGCATCTCGAGGGTCGGGAAGAGCGAGCGGCGCCGCCCTTCGGTCAGGACCAGGGGCGAACGCCAGTTCGAGGTGCCGCCGATCGTGATTCGCTCGCTGCCCGAAATCCGGAGATTGGGCGCTCCTTCCCCGAACACGCTGGCGGCGAATCCGGGAAGCTCGAAGGGGAGATCGAGATTCAACAGTCCCCCCTGCGCCCGGCGTTGACCCGCCAGGGACGGATCGCCCTTCAGGGTGCGGAGCGTTTCCGCGCGCCAGGCCCGGGCGAACTGCATCTCCAGGCCGTCATGCGCATACTCCGCCGTGGTGTAGTAGCGCGGTGGCAGGATGGAAATGTCCTGCAACTGTCGGGTTGCCACCAGCAGGCCGAGCTTCGGATCGACGCCCACCTGGTCCACGTATCCACCGCGGAGGGACCGCAGGGACAGGCGCTCCGAGTAGTAGATCCCCTCAGACCAGCGCGTGCTCCAGAGGTCGTCCCAGGGCGTTTGTCGACGCCAGTTCAGCGGCTCGAAACTGCCGGACAACGGCTCGTCAGCCCTGGCGGGAAGGGCGAGGAGCGTGACGAGGAGCAGAAGCGCCGTTCGGTAGCGATGGAGCAATCCGTACCTCGTCTTCCCGCGAATCCCGGCTGCACGGCCCCGTCCGTGGCAGGCTGCTGCCGCATCCTCTGTAAGTATCTATTTTTCAGAAAGTTAGCAGAGCACTTTGGCAGTGTCAAACGGTGGTGCGCGTTGTGCCCACGAGGGAGCCACCTTATACTGCCGCATCGCCGGGACACCGCTCCCGACGCCCATGCGGTCCGGGTCGCCGGTACGGCCATGACCCGGAAAATCAGCGGTGGAACCGGGGTAAGCGCTTTCAGTTTCAACTTTTTATGCGAATTCTCGAACGATACGTCCTGAAGGAACACATCCTGCCGTTTCTGCTCGGATACAGCGTGGTGACGCTGGTCATTGTCCTTGATTTTCTCTTTGATTATCTGAATTTGATCGTCAGCAAGGGGGTTCCCCCCTTTGCCGTTCTCAAGCTTTTTCTCCTGGCCCTGGGATGGATCACCGTCCTGTCCTTTCCCTGCGGCGTCCTGGTTGCCTGCCTCATGACCTTCGGAAGAATGTCCCAGGACAACGAGATAACCGCCCTCCGGGCGTCGGGGGTGCCGGTCAGCCGGTTGCTCATCCCGGTCCTGGTCGCCGCCTCGATTCTCGGGGTGGGACTCGGCCTGTTCAACAATTATGTCCTCCCGGAAACCAACCACGCCTTCGCCACCCTGAACCTTGCCATCAGTCGAAAATCCCCTACCGCGTACATTCGCGAAGGGGTCTTCATCGACGATTATCCGGACATGAGTCTGCTGGTCGGGTCGGTTGACAACAAGAAGGGGCTGCTCCGAGACGTCACGATCTATGACTTCAGCCAGGGCGACATTCCCGTGACCATCCTGGCCAGGACGGGCCAGACCCGTCACAGCGCCGACGGCTCCACGCTTCAGATCGACCTGTACGAGGGTGAAATTCACGAGGTGCCCTCGGACGGCGATGCGCGAAAGTATCGTCGACTCGCTTTTGATCATCACGTCATCGTGCTTCACAACCCGGGGGCGGCGCTTGAGATTCCCGACCGGGACTCACGATCGGAGCGCGAAATGAACCTGAAGGCGCTCGGCGCCGAAATCAACCGGCTGGACGGGACGGCGCGCGAGCGTGAGCATCAACTCAATGCCGATCTCGACAGTCTCGGATTCGACGACTTCGCCAGCTTTGAACGGCGGGTACTCCCCCCCAGGGCGACCACCGGACTCTCCGCGGTCATCGCGGCCCTGGGCGGTCCGGGGCCGGGCCTTCGCCCGGGCGAAAATCATGTCGATCTTCCCGAGCCGGACCGTGACCGGTTGCTGACCCGGCAGCGCGACCTCACGCTGCTCACCAAGAAGATCAACAGCCACGTCGTCGAAGTGCACAAGAAATACTCAATCCCCTTCGCGTGCCTCGTCTTCGTTCTGCTGGGCGCCCCCCTGGGCATGCGGGCCCGCCGGGGCGGACTCGCCACCAGCGCCATCAGCATCGTCGTCTTCATCGTCTACTATCTGCTGCTCATCGGGGGCGAGCAGCTGGCCGACCGGTCGGTGGTGCCTCCGGCGCTGGCCATGTGGCTTCCCAATATCGTCTTCGGAATTCCGGGAGTCTGGCTCACCTGGCAGGCCATTCGGGGAACGGACGAACGACGGTGATCGGACGCCAGCTCGACCGCTACGTCCTGAGACAGGTCGTTCCGGCCTACCTGATGGGCGTGCTCGGGTTCGCCCTGTTCTTCGTCATCGCCAACGCGTTCGAGAAAATCGACGTCTTCGTCGACAATCACACGGCCATCGGCCTGATCATTCGCTATTACGCGGTGGACAGCATTTACAATATCGTGCTGGTGTCGCCGATCGCATTCCTCCTGGCCATCTTTCTCGTCTTTGGCCAGATGACCCGCTACAACGAAGTCACCGCCATGAAAACGGCCGGCCTCTCCCTCTACCGGATATTCATTCCGGTCTTTCTGGTCGGTCTCCTTATCAGCGCGGCCTGCTGGTGGGTTGGCGACGCCGTCATGCCCGGGGCCAACAAGGAGAAGAAGGCCATCTACAACGAGAAGATACGCGGGCGGGCTCCGCGGACCGGTGGCATCCGCATGAACCTGAATTACCTCGGGCCCGACGGGCGAATCTGGGCCATTCGCCGATTTGACGGGCGGCGTCGGGAAATGCAGGAGCTCGTGTTGCAGGTATTTGAACAGGGCCAGATCGTCCGGAGGATCGATGCGCGAAGCGCCTCCTGGCAGGAAGACCATTGGATCTTCCGTGATGGAGTCGTGCGAACCTTCGCGGAAACCGGCGAGACGGCGGCGCCGTTCGACTCCACCCGTCTCGTCGAACTGACTGAAACCCCCGAAGACCTGTCGCGGGACGAGGCCGACCCTGCCCAGATGTCTTCGGCGGAACTTGGCACGTTCATCAAGCGCCTCGGTCAGAGCGGGCGACCCACGGCCAAGTACGAAACCGATCGCCACCTGAAGCTTGCCTACCCGCTGGTCAATTTCATGGTGGCTCTCCTGGCGCTTCCCCTGGCCACGCGGCTCCGCCGGGGCGGCATCGCCATCGGCTTCGCCTTCTCCTTCATCCTCTTCCTCGTCAATATCGCGATGGTCCGCTTCGGGCAGATCCTTGGGCACAATGGCCAGATCCCGCCACTGGTTGCGGCCTGGATGGGCAACGTCATTTTTGCGATCGCCGGAACGATCCTCCTGATCCGGGTTCCGAAATAGTCATGCACGACGGGTTTGATCCGACCCTCTACGCCATCCTGGACTTAACGCCCGACGGGCCCATGATCGGCATCGACCGCGCGTGTCACGCGGTGACCGGGGGCGTGACGCTGTTTCAGTTGCGCGGGAAGGGAGTCCCCGCACGCCGCCTCTGGACTTTGGCCAGGGAAATGGTGCGTCAGCTCAGCCCGCTCGGCGTTCCGCTCATCGTGAATGATCGGGCCGACGTGGCGCGCGCCGCCGGAGCGCAGGGTGTCCATCTCGGTCAGTCGGATCTTCCGGCGGTGCTCGTGCGGCGGGCGTGGCCGGAAGCCATCATTGGCGTCAGCATTCACAACATGAGCGATCTGGAGGCAGCCCGAATCGCCGGCGCCTCGTACGTGGCTTCGGGATCCCTGTTCGCTACCGGTACCAAGCCCGACGCGACACCGCTGACCGGTGAGATGCTCAGGTCACTGGCGGCGGCCGCCGACAGACCCCTGGTTGCCATCGGCGGTATCACGCTGGAGAACGCGGCGATCGCCGCGGAACTCGGAGCTGATGGAATCGCAGTGATCTCGGGGCTCTGGAGCGCTCCCGACGTGGCGTTACGGGCCGGCGCGCTTCGCGCCGCCTTCGAATCGGGTCGGGGCTAGCGCAGGCGAAGGGTCCGGTAAAGCCAGGCCCCGAAATTGACCGCCACGAGCGCGGCTGGAATGTCGGTCCCGATCCTGGACTCGTCCACGGCGTCGCCGCTCAAGACAAGCAGGCCTGAAAAACCCAGATCCAGTGCGGGACGAATCTCCGAGTCATAGTCATCGCCGACTACGAGGATCGCGGCGCCGGTCGCCAGACCCAGGTCCGCCGCCGCCGTTCGAAGCAGGGCCTCCCTCGAAGGCGGGGCCGAATCCGGTCGCGCCTCCGCACGGGGATCCGGAGCGATCGAGGCCGACACCCGGATTTCGTCCGGGTCGATGGAAAATCCAAACCCGCCGAGCTCACCCGCCAGGACTTCTCGCGAGGCCGGCGTCGCGTCGGCCAGAACCCGGAAGGGGCATCCCATCGCGCGCAGCCGGACAATTGCCTCGATCGATCCGTCAATCGGCGCTCCTTCCGACACCAGCACGCCCTCAAGGGCCAGAAGAAACCCCGCCGGAAGCGCCATCAACTCGGCCCGGAAGATCCGGCGGCCGACGCACCGACGACGATCCGACCATCGATCATCTCGGGGACAAAATCGAGCGCATCGACATCGCCGGCCGGCCCCAGGTCGGCGGCGAATCCGATCGCGGCCAGGTACCGGCCATGCGCGGACCGGCCAAGCAGTCCGGGAATGTCGAACTCGTGACGTTCGAATATGTCGAGGGCAATTCGGGCCCCGTCGGTGGCCGAATCCAGTCGGGAAGCGGTCGGCGCACGCTCGGTTTCCATGGAGGTGGGGTCAGCCGCAACGAAGCCTCCACGATCAGCCAGTCGCCCGAGCCATGCCACCAATCCACCGGCGCAGGCCAGGTCTTCGAGGCAGGGCCGGCCGAGTTTGCCGCTGCAGACAATTGTCCACGCGCCGCCCTCGGACGCCAGGCGACGCGCGACCGCGCCGAGTGTATTGAAGGCCGCAACGAGAACCCGGCGCGCCGGCTGGCTCCGGCTGAGCAGGACGCTGCCATTGGTGCTGGCCAGGATGAGTGTCTTTCCCGAGATGACCTCCGGTCGATACTCCCCCGGCGAGTTGCCAAGATCGAATCCGGGAATCGGTCGCCCGTCGCGCTCGCCGCACAACAGGGTTCCGTCAGGGCCGATCTGGGATTTCAAGGCAACGGCTTCCTCGATTCCCGGCGATGGGATGATGCGAACAGCGCCGGCGGCCAGCGCCACTCCGATGACCGTGGTGGCCCGGAGCACGTCGATCACCACGACCTGGCGCTCGCGAACCAGGGCCTCTGACAGCTCGGCCGGCGAGAGCAGAACATCGACGGTTAAGTCGGATCGCACGATCAGGCCGGCTTCGCAGCCGGCGCCACCGTCATACGACTCGCGACGAACGAGGTGTCGAACCGGCCGGCCAGGAATTCCTCATCGGCCAGCACGCGAAGGTGAAAGGGAATCGTGGTCGGCACGCCTTCGATGAGCGTCTCCGAGAGCGAGCGCCTCATTCGAGCGATCGCCTCCTCGCGCGTATCGCCCCAGGTGATGATCTTGGCGATCAGCGAATCATAATTCGGCGGCACGCGATATCCGGCGTAGATGTGGCTGTCGACACGCACTCCCGGGCCGCCCGGGAAGTGCAGGTACTCAATCCTGCCCGGCGAGGGGCGAAAGTCATGGGCTGGATCTTCGGCATTGATCCGGCATTCGAGGGCATGCCCGTGAATCGAAAGATCCGCCTGCGTCAACTCGAGAGGTTCGCCCGCCGCAACCCGGATCTGGGCCCGCACGAGGTCGAGCCCGGTGATGATTTCGGTCACCGGGTGTTCAACCTGGAGCCGGGTGTTCATCTCCATGAAGTAGAAGCGGCCGTCTTCGTCGAGGAGAAACTCGATCGTCCCGGCGCCGATGTAGTTGATGGCATTGGCACCGATCAAGGCGGCTTCGCCCATCCTCTGGCGGAGATCGGCGTCGACTGCCGGTGATGGTGACTCCTCGATCAATTTCTGATGCCGACGCTGGACCGAGCAATCGCGTTCGAAGAGATGAACACAGTTGCCGTGCCGGTCCCCGAGCAGCTGGATTTCCACGTGGCGCGGCCGCCGGAGGTAGCGCTCGATGTAGACTTCCCCGTTTCCGAAGGCGGCTTCGGCCTCGGCGCGGGCGGTATTGAAGCGATCGATGAGCTCCGACTCGGCTTCCACCACACGCATGCCCCGCCCGCCACCGCCGGCCAGCGCCTTGATGATCAGCGGGTATCCGGTGGAAGCGGCCGTCTCCAGCGCCTCCTCGGGCGTGCGAACCGGACCGGCGCTCCCCGGTACGACCGGCACGCCCGACGCCGCCATCGTCTGACGGGCCATGGCCTTGTCTCCCATCATCCGTATCTGCTCGGATGTGGGGCCAATGAACACCAGTCCGCAGGACTCGACGACCTCCGCGAACTGCGGATTCTCGGAGAGAAATCCGTAGCCGGGATGAATGGCTTCGGCCGCCGTGATCTCGGCGGCGGATATGATCCGTGGAATGTTCAGGTAGCTGTCGCGCGAGGCAGCCGGCCCGATGCAAACCGCTTCGTTGGCCAACCGAACGTGAATGGAATCGCGATCAGCCTCGCTGTAGACGGCCACCGTTTCAATGCCCAGATCACGGCAGGCCCGAATGATGCGCAGCGCGATCTCGCCGCGGTTGGCGATCAGAATTTTCTTGAACATTTTCCCCCGAAAGCCGAGCGGCGACTGCAGCAAATCAGCGAATCATTTCGCCTTCGAATTGCTCCCAGGTCTTGTCCGAGGCCGCCTGAATGCCCTTGGCCCGCAGGTCGAACTCGGCGGGATTCGTGCAATATCGGAGCGCGTCCTCGTAGGAAATGCCGTCGCGCTTGAAGAGGGACATCAGGGCCTGGTCGAACGTCTGCATTCCGTACTGATTGACGCCTTCCTGGATCGCCTTGTAGATGCCACCCGTCTTCTGCGGATCCATGATGTATTCCTTGATCGTGGCCGTGTTGACCATGACCTCGACCGCCGGCAGACGGCCGGTGCCTTCCTTTCGGGGTACGAGGCGCATCGAGCAAACCGACAGGAGGTTCGAGGCCAGGAGGAATCGAACCTCTTCATGTTCCTGGAGCGGGAAGAACGAGATGATGCGGTTGATCGTCTGGGCGGCATCCGGCGTGTGGAGGCTGGCGAGGACCAGGTGGCCCGTGTCGGCGGCCATGATCGCCACGCGCATTGTCTCAGGGTCGCGGATTTCGCCGATGACGATCATGTCCGGATCCTGGCGAAGAATATGCTTCAGCCCGTCCTCGAATGAGGAGGTATCCAGGCCAACCTCCCGCTGGCTGATCAGGCTCTTGTCATCGCGATGAAGAAATTCGATCGGGTCCTCAATGGAGATGATGTTCTTGGCGATGCTTCGATTCACATGCTGGAGCATGGCGGCCATGCTGGTCGACTTGCCGGTCCCGACGGTGCCCGTGATAAGGATGAGGCCGCGTGGTTTCAGGATCAGGTCGCCCAGGATCGGCGGGAGCGAGAGATCCTCCATTGTCGGCACGCCAAACGGCACCTGGCGGAAGGCCATGGCGATGGTGCCGCGCTGCTGGTAGAAGTTCGAGCGGAACCGGGAGAGACCGGGTATCGAAAAGGCGAAGTCTATTTCCTTGGTGTCCTCGAAGTGCTTGCGCTGCTTCGGTGTCAGGATCTGCTCGACGACCGTTTCGATATCCTTCTGGCTCGGCACCGGCTCGTCCAGGGCGATGAGTCGGCCATCCACACGGATGGTGGCGGGGGTGCCGGCCTTGATGTGAAGGTCCGAGGCCCGCTCTTCGATCATCCGTTCCAGGATGCGCTTGATATTCACTGGCTCACTCCTCAGGAAATGACGACATGCATCACGCCGATTCGTCGACCATGAACAGCGTCTGACCGAACTCGACCGGCTGTCCATTCTGGACCGCCACGCGAACAACCTTGCCCCTCACCTCCGCCTGGATCTCGTTCATCAGCTTCATCGCTTCGATGATGCAGATGGTCTGGCCGTTTTCGATCCGATCGCCAGGTTCTACATATGGATCGGCGTCGGGAGCCGGCGAACGAAAAAAGGTGCCGACCATGGGCGACTTGATCAGGGTAAGGCCTGCCGCGTCATTGGCGGCCTTTTGTTCCAGATCGGCAATCAGTGCCGGGGCGGCTGGCAATGAGCCCGACCGCATCAGTTCCTGTGGGACGTGGCCCGCAGGGACAACGCCGTTGCCGGCCGAGCCGTTCTGTCGCGAAATCCGAATTCGTCCCCACCACTTCCAGACCTCCAGTTCGCCGATGTTGCTCTCCTCGACCAACTGGATCAGTTTTCGGACTTCTTCCAGTTTCATTCAGTCCTCAATTCCTCACGGGGAGGAAATTCGGGCACCTGACCTTTGGATCGTGGCCCTTCTCGCTCTTGGAATCAGGCAACTGACAGCCGGAGGGCATCTTAGGAGCTGGTCAGTTCGGCGAGCACCCGGCGCACCCGGGTGGCATCAATTGGAGGGGCCAAACTAGCAGAGCCGATACCTCGTGTCAACACGAAGCGGGGAATCTGATCTCGTACCTTCTTGTCCTGCTTGATGTTAGCCATCAGGATACCGACTTTTGCCCCGGCGAATCGGCCGGGAAGCCCGAGTTCATCCAGGAGCGTATCCTGCCGGACGCGGTCGCCTCGAGAAAGCCACTTCTGCCACTCTGCCAGGCGGGCGGCACCCCTCATCCCCAGGGCAACCGCTTCACCATGACGCAGACGGCCCGCCGCGGCCGCCTCGAACGCATGACCAATCGTGTGGCCGTAGTTGAGGAGGACCCGTTCCCCCGATTCGCGTTCGTCCTTCACCACGATGCGGGCCTTGATCCGGGTACAGGTCGCGACGATGGACTCGAGCTGCGTGTCGGACAATTTGAGAAGGCCCGCCCCGGCCCGCTCCAGCTGCTCGAAGAGCCGTCGGTCGGCAATCATCGCGTACTTCACGACCTCCGCCAGACCGGATCGTCGCTCGCGAAGGGGCAACGTCTCGAGCCATGTCGTGTCAGCCAGGACCAATCGGGGCTGGTGAAAGGCACCGACCAGGTTCTTCACGCCGCCGACATTGATCGCCACCTTTCCACCGACCGAACTGTCGACCTGTGCCAGAAGGCTGGTGGGCATCATGATCAGGTCGACACCGCGCTGCCAGGTGGCCGCCACAAATCCGGCCAGATCCCCGATCATGCCGCCCCCGACGGCGACAATCGCCCCGTCGCGACCGAGCCGGTGGTCCTGACAGGCACGATACAGAATCCCCGCCTGCCGCAGTGTCTTCCGTGCCTCTCCCGGCGCCACTTGAACAACGGTGGACTGGAAAGGACCTGTAAGTGTTTTCCGAATCGCGCGGCCGTGCCTGGTCCAGACACGGGCATCGGCGATGATCAGGAGTTGGCGCGCGGACGTGGCGGCAGCAATGTGGCGAGGAGCGTCTGCCAGGACGCCCGGGCCGATAACGATGTCATGACGTCGGCCGGGCAGCAGCACGGGGACCCGGATCATCGGGACAATCAGTTACGGCGGGCGCCCGGGGAGTCCGCGACGGCGGAGCCATTACCAAGCAGAGCCTCGGCGGGAAGTGGCTCCGTACCGGACGGGTACTGGTTGGGCGCAAGGCCGATCACTACCTCGATTGTCATTCGGCGTCCCCCGCGTTCGATTGTCACCGGAACGCGCGAGCCCGGCCGCGTGGCCATGACCAGAAAGGTGACATCGTCACCAACCCGAACCGCCTGACCTGCGTAGTCAATGATCGTGTCCCCCACCCGGATTCCGATCCGATCGGCCGGCCCGCCTTTCAGTACATCCTGGACGGCCACCCCGCCTCCCGCGCCTGTCTGGCCCTCGCCCCGCCGGACGCGAAGTCCCATGAATCCGCGATCCACACGGCCGTGCTGGCGGAGTTCGGCGGCGATTTCCTGCGCCTTCTCGATTGGAATGGCAAAACTCACGTCGGTCCCCGGACGGGGAATGATCCGGTCCTCGTAAATGTAGCCGGCCAGTCCGGGAGTCAGGTCGCCTCGATTCGTGATCGAGGTGGCGTCCAGGGTACCGCAGATCATCGCGACGACGCGCCCCTCCGAATTGACGACCGGCGCACCGACATGACCCCGATACACGGGGGCGTTGAGCTGAAGCATCTCCACCTCGGAGTATCCCCAGATCAGACCGCGATCAAGTTCGATGCAACCGAACGAGGAGAGGGGCTTGTCCACCGGCCGGCTTCCCACGACGACGACGCGCGAACCGGGGGTGACGAGGCTTGATTCGCCGATGTTGGCGGGCGAGGTACGGATTCCCGGCGCCGACAGCACGGCAACGTTGGTGCGACGGTCGAGTCCGATGAGCCGGGCCTCGACCCCGGGCGCCGAGCCCACCTGTACGATGATCGAACCCGCTCGATCGATCAATGATGCCGTCGTGAGGATCGTGCCGGAATCGTCGAGCGCAATGCCCGACCCGATCCGGCGCTTCAGAGGCGCACCTTCCAGAGCAACCGAGCCGCCGGGGTTTCCCTGCGAGCGACGGGTATTGGCCGGCGGCGTAATGAGGCGGGCCTCCACGTTCACGACGAACCGTTCGCTGCGACGGGCCAGGAGCAGCATCTCGCGCTCAAAGGCATCCAGGATCGAGCCGGAAGTTTCATCCGCAGACGCATCGTAGGGCGCCCGGAGGATGACAATCGGTGCGGCCAGATTCAGCATGGCCAGCACCATCAACAGCCGGCGCGATATGGGGGATCGAATCGTCATGGCGAAACCCGCAGGATCATTAAAACGTGACGTAGACCGCCCCGCCGGGCTCATAGTCGACGGGGGCAACGACGCGCGAATTGCCGCTCGTCGCCGGCCTGATGGTCATCCGGTCGAGAACGTAGCTTTCCTCGTCGAGGCTTCGGAGGACTTCCGGGGGCAGATCCGGAAAGCGATCTTCGAGACGCTGAACCGATTGGACGATCTGACCGGACTTACCTCTTGGATCAACTTGTGGGAAGTCGACAATGGCGAACAGGGCGGCCGTCGCTGCGGCCGTCGCTGCGGCCAGCCCGAAGCGCGGAACCCAAACCTGCCACCATCGGGGTTCGGTCTCCTCGGCAACCCAGGTGGGTGCCGGACGGGCATCGCGCACGGCCTCGCGAACACTGGCCATGACCCGATCTTCGAAGGAGGCTGAGACAAGAACTCTTGGGATGTCCTGAAGGATGGCCTGCGAGGCTTTGAAATCCAGCCAGTCACGTCGACATTTGGGGCAGTCGGAGAGGTGGCCATCGAAGAAACGCTGGTCGTACTGGCTGGCTTCCTGATCAAGGATCACGGAATAAAGATCGCGAGACTTGTGACAATCCATCATGCGCTTGTCCTCAGATGCGGTTTCAACTTTTCCTTGAGCATCAGGCGGGCCCGGTTGATCCGGGAACGAACCGTGCCGCCGGGTATCTGGAGGATGTCCCCGATCTCTTCGTAGGACAAGCCTTCAATATCTCTTAACACCAGAGCCGTCCGATAACGTTGTGGCAGCTTCTGGATGGCCGTATTGACAAGAACATTCAACTGGTCCCGTTCCAGATTTCGATCTGTTCCGGGCTTGTCATCCTTTAGAAAGAACCCGGAGGGACCGGCAACCTCGGCCAGTGCTTCCAAGCTCGACGTATTCCGGAGTCTCACCTTTCGGCGGATCTCGTTCTTGGCGAGATTGACCGCGATGGTAAAGATCCAGGTGGAAAACTTGCCGCTCTTGCGATACCGCTCCCGGTGGAGAAATACCCGTACAAAAACTTCCTGGGCCAGGTCCTCGGAACGCTGGTGATCCCGGATGAATCGATAAATCAAATTCACGATCCGGGTCTTGTACCGCCGGACCAAGTCCGCGAAAGCCGCCTCCGAACCCAGGACACAGTGGTCCATCAGGTCTTCATCGGGAACGTTTTCAAACGGATTCGCCGGCGGCTCCTTGGTCTCCGGTTTCACCTGCGGCCTATCCTCCCTGCCTTCAACACAGTCGGAATATGCGAGTTCCAGCCTTGGTGGATATTGAGTCGCCACCCGAAAACGGCGGGTTTCTCACGGAAGCATGTGGGCAACGGGAAGGATTGCCTCTCCTGTTTCTCATTGAACGGCATCAGCTTAGCTCCGAGGCTCCTATATTGGCGTACCGCCCTACTATACCCGATCGACGGCGGATGAGGACAGATGAAAGGGCGATAAATCCCCTTCCATCCACAACTTCTGCGAAACTCATTGACCCGTTATGATGTTCGTCCTCCGCACCGGATGCCCGATCAATTTCCGGAGCCTATGTGGTTCAACACGCAAGAGGTGAGGTCATGAACCAGCGCTTCAACGTTCGGGTCCAGTCGTTGACGGTCGTCCTGGCCATCTCAGGGCTCACGGCACTGGCCGGGTGCTACACCGTCATGAAGCACCCCCCCACTGCCGAGGTGGCGGATGGTGGTGAGGGGCGGCGCGACTGTTATTCCTGCCATGGACCGGGCGGCGGCGCCCTCGCCTACGACCCTCTCCATACACCCGGATTTAACTATTACCCGGATAGCTGGTACGGATTCTATGCCTACCCCTGGTGGTGGCGCGACTACTGGCAGGACGATATCTATGGCCATGGTTCGGACGTCGGATCAGGCGGACAGCCCAAGCTCTGGGATGAGGATGACGAGTCGCGTCGGCGTCTCTGGGGTCGCGGCAGCGAGTTCCTGCCCCCGGCACTCCCGCCCATCAACGCTGCGCCGACAATTGAACTGCCGAGAAGGAATCCGACCAGTACACAGCCGCCACCCATCAACCCGGACGGACCGCAGCCGGGGCGAACCGTCAAGGACGGCGCCGGAAGCCAGCCGCCATCACCTGCGCCACCCCCGGTACCAACACCACCGACGCCGGTGCCGGTACCGGGTAGTACCGACAAGGACAAGGATAAGGATGACGGGTCCAAAAGCCCGCGAGGAACCAATGATAGTGACCGCAAGCAGGACAGTGGTGGTGGTTCATGACGCCGCGCCTCGGATAACGTGCCTTGATCCATTCTGGAGGACTTTCTCGATGACCCGATTGTTTCCACGCCGGGGCCCGGCGCGGCGCCGGAACATGCCACTCATTGGATCGATTGCCGCCACCCTTGCCCTGCTGAACGCCGGCAGCGCCGTCGCTCAGGACATCATCCTCCCCGAGCTTCCTTTCACGAGCAAGTATGGCGTCAGCGCCCGGGCCGCCGGGCTGGGCTATGCCTACGGCGCCGTGGCGGAGGACGGCTCCGCCCTCTGGTTCAATCCGGCAGGATTGGCCCAGATTCGGAAAATGGAGTTGAGCGGCGGGCTCCTCTACGAATCGCAGGATCGCACGACCGGTTTCGACACGGAAACAGACGGCTTTGGCGGGACGGGCTTTTCGTCCACCTCAACCAGTACCAGCCAGACGCCCCCAACACAGCTGACTTTCGCCTATCCCTTCCCGACCTATCGTGGATCACTGGTTCTGGGCGTGGGTTACCAGCGGCTGGCGCCGCTCTCCGCAGACTACCTGCGCGAGGGGGTTGTTGAACCTGTCGCGGGCGGCAATCCCGGCATCCAGGAGATTGAGAGTTACTACGAGAAGGGCTCGGCCGATTTTTGGACCGTCGGACTTGGTGGTGATCTCTCGCCCAAGATTTCGGTGGGGGGATCGCTATCGTTCCTGACCGGCAGCACGGAGCAGGAGTTCGAAATTGGACGACTCCGACTGCTCTCGAACGGTGCGACCGACGTGAACGGCTCGGATGAAGTCTTCCTTTCAAGGGAGACGCGTAGTGCCGACATTTCGGGTTGGACCTATTCCGCGGGCGTGCTGGGTCGGCCATCCGAAAAGGCCCGCATTGGCGTGACACTGAACGGGCCCGAGTCCTATGACTTCGACGGTTCCAGCTCAACTCGACTCGAGGACCAGGAGAAGATCGACAGACAGGACTTCAACTTCACACTCGGCGATCAACACTTCCATCTTGGCCATCTCCTCCGGGGGCGCCTCCACAAGATCACCTTGCCGTTGAGCCTGCTTTTCTCCGCTGCGTACACCCCGAACAATTTGCTGATCACCGGTGACCTGCGCTGGACCGACTGGGCCCAGATCGACTTCGAAGGGCCGATTCGAAGCCAGGATCGGAAGTATGCGTACCGCGCCACAGCCGATATTTCCATCGGGGCCGAGTACCAGTTTTCAGGCACGCCGGCACGCATTCGGGCCGGATTCTCGACGCAACCCCTCCCCTACAAGCTGGTGCCGACTGATGTCGACTTCACCTTCGAGCCGGACGACGGCAATTCCTCAACGACCGACGACGCCTCGTCCTACACCCGAACCTACGGGGAGGCCCGATTTGACAGCGGACGGCAGTTCCTTACTGTTGGGGCGGGCACGCTGATCGACGACGCACTGGCGATTGACGTGGCGTACGTCCACGGCCGGTTCGAGCGATCCGCCGACGGGGGTCGGTGGACCGAGGAGTGGACCACCGATCGAGTCTACGGCACGGCCACGTTTCGCTTCTAGCCAGGCGGTCGGTGTATTCGGGTGCCGCGAGCTCTCCGGCCGTCAGGCGGATGACGGCTGATGAAGTGTGTCGGGGGCGTTGGTCGGCACCTTGAGCGATTCGATGGCATCGCGTGCCGCGGATTGCTCCGCCCGCTTCTTGTTGCTGCCCCGTCCCTCGCCAAGTTTCTTGCCCCGCACGCTGACATCGACCGTGAAGATCTTTCGATGATCGGGTCCGGACTGTGAGGAGACCCGATAGCGGGGGTAGGTCTTGAACTCCGCCTGGACATACTCCTGGAGCACGCTCTTGTAGTTGGTGAACTTCCGATCGGAGAGGATGCCAGGCGCATCAACCAGGAGGCGAGGTTCGAGAAATCGGCGGGCGGCCTCCATTCCCTGGTCAAGGTAGATGGCGCCGATCACGGCCTCGAAGGCGTCGGCTAGGATCGAGGGTCGTTGGCGGCCACCCGAGTCACTCTCGGCCTCCGAGAGGAAGAGGAACTGGCCAAGTTCCATGACGCGCGCCTGGTCCGAGAGGATGTTCCGGCTGACCAGAAGCGACTTCATCTTGGTCAGATCCCCTTCCTGATGCTCCGGGAAGTGACCGTACAGGTACTCGTTCACCACGAGTTCCAGGACAGAATCGCCGAGAAACTCCATCCGCTCATTGGACGTGGAGAGGTCATTCCCGTTGGCCCCAAGATAGGAGCGGTGGGTCAATGCCTGCCGGAGCAGGGCGACGTCATTGAAACGAACGTCGATCCGATCCTGAAAGTTTTCGAGGGTGCCTTCTGAAGATTTCCGGCGGGCCGAGGCCCGATCCAGGAAGCTCTTCCACCAGCGGAATATTGACATGTCAGGCCCGCAGGCCAAACGCGATACCGGAACGGCCCGCCCTACCGGTCCGTGCGCCGGATGGCCAATGAAACATTATGCCCGCCAAACCCGAAGGAGTTGGACAGGGCCGCCCGTACCGTCGCCGGTCGGGCCTCGTTGGGAACATAGTCGAGATCACAATCCGGATCCCGATTCTCGAAGTTGACCGTCGGGGGCAGGAGCTCCCGTGAGATGGTGAGCACGGTGGCCACCGCTTCCACGCCGCCGGCGGCGCCGAGCAGGTGCCCGGTCATCGACTTGGTGGAGGAAATGGCAAGACGCCGCGCGTCCTCGCCGAACACGGTCTTCACCGCGGCGGTTTCATACTTGTCGTTCAGATCGGTGGAGGTACCATGGGCATTGATGTAGTCGACGTCGGCGGGTTTCAGCCCAGCCTCCTTCAGGGCCATGGCCATGGCCCTGGCCGCCCCTTCCCCCTCGGGCGGCGGCGCGGTGATGTGGTACGCATCACCCGTCGACCCGTAACCGACCATTTCGGCCAGAATTGTGGCGCCGCGAGCTCTGGCGTGTTCGTACTCCTCGAGCACGAGGATGCCGGCTCCCTCGCCCATGACAAAGCCGTCCCGATCCCGCTCGAACGGGCGGGATGCGCGTGTCGGTTCATCATTACGCGTCGACATCGCCTTCAGTGCGCAGAATCCGGCCATGGCCATCTTGGTGATGGTGGCTTCGCTCCCTCCGGTCACCATGATGTCCGCCTGGTCGCTCTTGATGGCCTGAAAGGCCTCGCCGATGGCATGGGCGCCCGAGGCGCAGGCTGACACGGTGGTGGTATTGGGGCCCTTCAGCCCAAACTGGATCGACACCTGGCCGGAAGCCATGTTGGCGATCATCATCGGGATGAAGAACGGACTGACGCGGGACGGCCCCTTGGCGAGCATCAATTCGGTCTGCTCTTCGAAGGTGGCGATCCCGCCGATCCCGGTGCCGATGATCACACCGATGCGCGTGGCATCCTCGGCAGCGAGATCGAGGCCGGAGTCACTGAGAGCCTGTGACGAGGCCGCGATGGCGTATTGGACATAAAGATCCGTGCGACGAATCTCCTTCTTGTCCATGTAGACCAGGGCATCGAAATCCTTGACCTCGGCGGCAATCCTCGTGCGGAAATCACTCGCGTCGAAACGGGTGACCCGTGTGATACCGCTTCGACCGGCGATCAGCGATGCCCAGAACGACTCGACGTCGTTCCCCACCGGGGAGACGACGCCGAGACCGGTCACGGCGATTCGACGGGAAATCCCTGCCTGCCCGCTCAGCTCGCGTGCTCCTTGAGATAGTTGAGGGCGTCTCCGACGGTGACCATCTTCTCGGCGTCCTCATCGGGAATTTCCACGCCAAACTCTTCCTCGAGCGCCATGATCAGCTCAACCGTGTCAAGCGAATCCGCGCCCAGATCATCAATGAAGCGCGCTTCCGGCTTGACCTGATCCGCCGCGACGCCGAGCTGCTCGACGATGATCTCCCGAACCTTTTCATCACTGAACGCCATTCCCGAAACCTCCTGGTACGTGTGAAACAATCCTGGCAGGGCTGGCCCCACCACCCGGCTTTGCTGCCGGTGGCGATCAGGCCGTGACCATGCCGCCGTCGACATTAAACACCTGCCCGGTGACGTAGTCGGCGTCCTCCGATGCGAGGAACGCCACGACCCGGGCCACCTCTTCCGCACGGCCGAACCGGCCAAGCGGGATGGAAGCTTTCATCGCCTGTCGGACCTGATCCGTCAGGACCTCGGTCATGGATGTGTCGATAAAACCGGGCGCCACGGCATTGACCAGCACATTGCGACCGGCAAGCTCCCTGGCCACGGAACGAGTCAGGCCGATCAGGCCGGCCTTTGCCGCTGCGTAATTGGCCTGTCCTGGATTGCCGATGATGCCAACCACGGACGTGATGTTGATGACCCGCCCCCAGCGGCGCTTCATCATGCCCCGGACAGCGGCCCGGGTGCAATTGAAGGCCCCTTTGAGGTTGACCGCCAGAACCCGGTCCCAGTCCTCGTCCTTCATCCGGATGAGGAGCTGATCCCGCGTAATCCCGGCATTATTGACCAGAATGTCGATGGCGTCCAATCGCTCCTCGGCTGCTTTCATGGCCTCATCAACCCGGGCCGGATCCGCCACGTCGAATGAAAGAGCCAGCGAGCGGCGTCCTAGGGCTGTAACGGCGGCCGCCACCCGCTCGGCCCCCCCCCTCCAGAGTCGGTAACCACCACATTGGCGCCCCTTCGGGCAAGTTCCAGGGCGATGGCCTCACCAATGCTTCGGGATCCCCCGGTGACCAGGGCGGTGCGTCCGCCGAGCGGCAGCGCGGAATTGGTCATCCTGCCTTCCCTTCCGGGGCCAGGAACGCCTGGACTCCCTCAGGATCTTCGACACTGGCCACGACCGCCGTCCGGTCGATCGACCTCATCAGCCCCTTCAGGACCCGGCCGGGTCCGACTTCCACCATGCGGGTTCCGACATTCGCAAGAAGCCAGCGCATCGATTCCTCCCATCGAACCGCCCCGAGCAGCTGACGCTCGAGCGAGAGCCGAATCTCGTCACTGGTCGTGACCGGTCGGGACGACTGGTTGGCCACGACCGGAATGACCGCATCGCGTATGTCGACCCGCCTCAGGGCTTCGGACAGCCCCTCGGCGGCCGATTCCATGAGGGGCGAGTGGAAAGCACCACTGACAGGCAGGCGAACGGTCACCCGGGCCCCCCGGGCGCTTGCCAGTTCCATCGCCCGTTCCACGCCGGCAACCTCGCCGGAGAGGACCACCTGACCGGGCGAGTTGCGATTGGCCGGCACGACAATCCCGACGGTGGCAGCATCGCGACAGATCTCCGCAACCGCAGGGTCCTCGAGCCCGAGGATCGCCGCCATGGCGCCGGGACGCGCGACACCGGCCTCGAACATGAGTTCGCCCCGCCGCCGAACCAGGCGCAGGGCATCCTCGAAGGTGAGCGAGCCTGCGGCCACATAGGCCGAATACTCGCCCAACGAGTGGCCGGCGGCGGCCGACGGCGAGTAGCCACGCGCCTTGAGCACGGTCAGGACAGCCATGCTGTGCATCAGGATGGCCGGCTGCGTGTTCCGGGTGAGCTTCAATTCGTCGTCCGGGCCCTCGAAGGCCAGTGTCGAAAGCCCGAAGCCGAGAACCTCGTCCGCCTGCTCGAAAACGGCACGGGCCTCCGGAAACGCCGCGGCAAGGGCCGCGCCCATCCCGACAGCCTGCGATCCCTGGCCTGGGAAAAGCGCAATGGCGTCCATGTTCACCATTTGACCACCGCCGCGCCCCAGGTCAGTCCGCCGCCAAACGCCACCATGACGATGGTAGAACCAGGATGGATGCGCCCTCCGCGCACGGCTTCGTCGAGGGCGATGGGGATGGAAGCGGCCGACGTATTGCCGTAGCGATCGATATTTACGACGACCTTTTCCATCGGCACCTCGAGCCGCCGGGCCGTGGCATCGATGATGCGGAGATTGGCCTGATGCGGTACGAGCAGGTCGATCTCGCCGACGCTCATGCCGACTTCATCGAGAGCCTGCCGGGCCACGAGTTCCATGCCTCTCACGGCGGTCTTGAAAAGATCGTTGCCGCTCATGTGGACGAAGTGAAGATGCTGCTCGACCGTCTCGTGGGTGGCCGGGTGACGAGACCCGCCGGCCGGTAGATAAAGGACCTCCCCCTGCTCGCCGTCCGATCCGATCTTGACCGACAGAACTCCTCGACCCGCTTCATTGGAGGGGGTCAGGACCACGGCGCCGGCGCCATCACCGAAGAGCACACAGGTGGAGCGATCGGACCAGTCGATGATCCGGGACAACACCTCCACCCCGACGATCAGGACTCGCTGGGCCGTTCCGGCCAGGATCATCGAGCGCCCGACCTGAAGGGCATACAGGAAGCCCGAGCAGGCGGCCGTGACATCGAAGGCTGCCGCCTGGCGCGCACCCAGCCGCGCTTGAAGCGTGCAACCGCAGGAAGGGAAGACATGGTCCGGCGTCACGGTGGCGACGATGATGACGTCAATGTCCGTCGGCTCCATATCGGCCGCCGCAAGGGCGAGGATCGCGGCCTCGTAGGCCAGGTCCGAGGACGCGACGTCCGGGTCGGCAATGCGGCGTTCGCGGATACCGGTCCGGGTGGTGATCCACTCGTCGCTGGTCTCCACGAGGCGTTCGAGATCGTGATTCGTGAGTATCCGTGGCGGCATGTACGAGCCGGTACCCCTGATGAGGCAGGTGGCCGGGCGATCAGCCAACGTGTTCCACCCTCTCCTTGCCAAGGACTTCCTGGATCTGCTCGTTGATGTTCTGAGAGACAAAGGCGGCGCCAGCCTTCAGCCCGTTCTTGACGGCCAGGGGCGAGGAGCGCCCGTGCCCCACGATGCAGGTGCCTTTGATGCCCAGAAGTGGTGCGCCGCCGTACTCGGCATAGTCGAGTCGGCGGCGGAGGCCCGAGAGGCTCGGCAGGATGAGCAGAGCGCCGAGCCGGGCCATCAGGCTCGATTTGATTTCCTCCTTCAGGAGGCGGCCGGTCCATCCCAGGACGCTTTCCAGAAACTTGAGAACCACGTTTCCCGTGAATCCATCGGTGACGACGACATCGGCCTGGCCGCGAAAGATGTCACGCCCCTCCACGTTGCCGACGAAGTTGATCGGGGCCCGGGAAATCAGGGCATGCGCTTCGCGGGCCAGTTCGTTCCCCTTGGATGGCTCCTCGCCGATATTGAGCAATCCGACCCGCGGTTGGGCCACACCGAGGGCGCTCCGGGCATAAATATCACCCATGATGGCGAACTGGGCGAGATGAGCCGGCTTGCAATCGGAGGTAGCTCCCACGTCGAGAATGACGCAAAAACCGCTGGGGGTGTCGGCCGGCACGCGCGTGGCGAGCGCGGGCCGCTGAACGCCGGGAATCCGGCCGAGGCCGAGGAGCGACGCCGCAACCATGGCCCCGGTATTGCCGGCCGAGAACAGGGCGTCGATGCCTCCCTCCTTCATGAGCCGGGTGCCGATGGCCAGCGAGGATTCCTTCTTGCGACGGGCCGCCACCACGGCCTCCTCACCCATCCCGACCGATTCGGCGGCATGCTCAATCAGGAGGCGACCTCCGGCGGCACCCGACGGATCGAGTCGGCGAACTTCCGCTTCGAGAACACGCTGATCGCCAATCAGGGCGACCCGAGTCTCCGGGCTGAATTCCCGAAGCGCCAGCAGGGCACCCTCCACGATGACGCCGGGACCGTCGTCGCCGCCCATGCCGTCAACACCGACCGTAATCGGTCTTGCCGCGCTCACGACTCGCGGGGGGTGATGACCTCGACGCCGTCGTAATAGCCGCAGTTCGGACACACCCGGTGCGGCAACTTCGGCTGTGTGCAGTGCGAGCAGGTGGCCAGACTGGTCGCCTTGAGCTTCCAGTGGGTCCGTCGCTTGGCTCCCCTGGTGTGGGAGTGTCGTCTTTTTGGAACTGCCATGAGTCGTACTCTCCTCTCAATGGACCGCGCCGGGTCCGGTTTTCGATCTGGCGTCGTTCGGCATCCCCTTCGGGCGCCGTCGATTTCAGGGCTTTGATTTCAATTGGCCAAGAGCCGTCCATCGTGGATCCGGTTCCGGCTCGCCGCAGCGGCAGCTTTCGGTGTTCAGGTCGGCACCACAACCGGCGCAAAGGCCTTTGCAGTCCTCCCGACAGACCGGATTCATCGGCTCGGCCAGGATGATCGCCTCCCGAATCGGATTGGTCAGGTCGACGCTGACCCCGTCATGGTAAACGACCTCCCCCTCCTGTTCCAACTGGCGGGCATCCACCACGGAGTCGCTTCCCCGGCGGTCACAAAACACGAGAATGTCAACCTGGAGGGGTTGAATGAACGTTTGGGTGCAGCGGGAGCAGGTTTCGTTGACCCGGGTTTCGCCGTGGCCGCGGATCGTGACCGTTTCGCCGAACTTGTCGACCGATCCGGTCATGACCATCAATTCGAGCGGACGGACCCAGTTGTCCAGTTCGAGATCACCCAGGTCGATTGACAACTCCAGGGGGGTGCGACCGACCTCGAGCTGCGAGATGGGCAGGATGATCCGCCTCGTCCCCGATCGTTCGCTCTTCCTGGGTTTGCCTTCGTGTCGATTCATGGTCAGCGGGTCCGGATGGTCCGCCGCGCGAGCAGTAAAGCTCAGAGCGGCTTCGGGAAAAAATATGGGATCTCCTCGGCGGCCGAGGCCGGCGAATCGGACCCATGAACGGTGTTGGTCTGAATGTCGACGGCGAAATCCTTCCGGATGGTGCCCGGGGCGGCGTTCGCCGGGTTGGTGGCGCCCATGAGTTCGCGCCAGCGTGTGATGGCGTCCTCTCCCTCCAGGGCGCCGACGACCACCGTGCCACGCGACATGTAGGCTACCAGGTCGTCGATGAACGGCTTTCCTTCGTGCACATGATAAAACTTTCGGGCGCGCTCGGGAGTGAGCCGAATCATCTCGAGCCGCGCGATCTTGAGGCCCGAAGCCTCGATCCGGGCCAGGATGCTGCCAACGAGATTCCGTTCGGCGGCATCGGGCTTCAGGATCATCAGTGTCGTTTCCATGGAATCCGTCTTTTCCTTTGGTTCGTTGATGGACGTCCCCGCGTACGGTGGCGTCGGATGGCTTGCGGTCAGGTCATCGGATGGCGGTGATGGCCCGCTTCATGAGTGTCGCGATTTCTGAAGGAATTCGTGCCACCGGGACGCCGGCCGCGCCCAGTGCCTTGATCTTGTCGGCGGCCGTCCCGGCCCCGCCCTCGACGATCGCTCCGGCATGCCCCATCCGCTTCCCGGGAGGGGCCGTCTGGCCGGCGATGAAACCAACCACCGGCTTCGACATCCTCGATCGAATGAAGTCCGCGGCGGCTTCCTCGTCGCTCCCGCCGATCTCGCCGATCAGGACGACCGCCTGCGTCTCGCCGTCGGCCTCGAACGCAGCCAGGCAATCGATGAAGCTGGTGCCATTGACCGGATCACCGCCGATGCCGACGCAGGTTGACTGCCCGAGGCCGGCCCGCGTAAGCGCGTCGACGGCTTCGTAGGTCAAAGTTCCGGACCGGGAAACGAGGCCCACATGACCCGCCATGCAGATGCGACCGGGCAGGATGCCCACGTTGGACTGGCCCGGCGAGATGAGGCCTGGGCAGTTGGGGCCGATCAGGCGCGCGCCCCTGGATTTGACATACGGAACGCATTCGACCATGTCGAGCGAAGGCACCCCTTCGGTGATGGCAATGATGAGCTTGATGCCGGCGTCGACTGCTTCATAGATGGCATCGGCGCAGAAGGCCGCCGGCACGTAGATGACCGAGGTGTCGGCACCCGTCCGGGTGACGGCGTCCGCCACCGTGTTGAATACGGGCACGCCATGCATCGTCTCGCCACCTTTGCCAGGTGTGACGCCTCCGACGATTTTCGTTCCGTACTCCAGCATTTTCTGGGTGTGAAAGGCTCCGTCCCGGCCGGTTATGCCCTGGACCAGAACCTTGGAGTTGGCATGAAGAAAGATGCTCATGCCGCACCTCCCGCCGCCATGGCGATGACCTTTTGGGCGGCCTCATCCATGGTGAGCGCCGGCGTGATTCCTTTCGCCCCGGCCAGAATGGCCCGCCCCTCCTCCTCGTTGGTGCCGGTCAGGCGCACCACGATTGGAAGCGATACCGGCTTCTTCTCGAGGGCGGTCACTATGCCCCGCGCCACGTCATCGCAACGGGTGATACCGCCGAAGATGTTGAAGAGGATGGCTTTCACGTTCGGGTCCGAGGTGATGATCGTCATGGCCGCCACTACCTTTTCCGGATTCGACGAACCGCCGATGTCGAGAAAGTTGGCCGGTTCCGCACCGAAATGCTTGACCAGGTCCATCGTGGCCATGGCCAATCCGGCCCCGTTCACGACGCAACCGATCGTACCCTCGAGGGGGATGAATGACAGCCCCTTCTCCCGGGCCAGCCGCTCGGTGTCCGATTCACCATCACGGAGTGCCTCGAACTCGGGGTGGCGGACGAGACCGTTGTCGTCGAGGACAACCTTGGCATCGATGGCCACCACCTGGCCGGTCGGCGTGACGACCAGCGGATTGATTTCAGCCAGCGAACAATCGCACTCCCAGTAGACGCGAACCAATTTCTCGAGAATCGACGCCACCTGCTGGGCGATTTTGGGTTCTTTTTCGATCTGGAACGCAACCTGGCGGGCCATCCAGGGGCGGAAACTCCCCTTCGAATCGAGATGAAACTTCACGATCTTCTCGGGAGCGGTCCGGGCCACCTCTTCGATGTCGATGCCGCCGGCCGCCGAGGCCATGATCACCGGCTTCTTTGCGCCGCGATCGAGCACGATGCCGAGGTAAATCTCCCGGGCGATGTCCGTGGCCGGGGTGATCAAAACCTGGTTCACCCGGTGCCCCTTGATATCCATGCCAAGGATTGCGGAGGCCTTCAATTCGGCTTCCGCCGCATCCACCGCCAGCTTGACGCCGCCCGCCTTGCCACGACCGCCCGAATGGACCTGCGCCTTGACCACGACCGGCACGTTGAGCGCGCGGGTATGCATCCCGGCCTCCGCTTTCGTCCGGGCGACATGGCCGGGCGGCACCGGGATGCCGAAGCGGGCAAATATTTCCCTGCCCTGATACTCGTGGAGGTTCACCGGGTGCGAGTCCTTTCTCTTTAGAGTCCGCGCGCCGCGCAGAAGTCGTTCAGAATGTCGACAAGCTTTGGCCGGCCAATTTCCTCGAGCTCATAGCGAACCCGGACGGACGGCTTGTTCAATGTCATCAGGCGGCCGAGATCAATCGGCGTGGCGATGATTACCACGTCGCACTCGGCGGCGTTGATGGTGGATTCCATATCCTTGATCTGGGCCGGGCTGTAGCCCATGGCCGGCAGCAGTGTGCCGATTTTCGGATAGTTGCGGAAGGTACCGGCCATCTCGCCCGTGACCCATGGCCGCGGATCGACGAGCGTACTGGCGCCGAATTGCTGCGCGGCGATGACGCCGGCGCCGTAGGTCATCTCCCCGTGGGTCAGGGTGGGGCCATCCTCGATGACGAGGGCCCGCTTCCCACGAATCAGCTCCGGCTTGTCGACGAAAATCGGCGAGGCGGCGTGGACGACCTGCGCCTTCGGGTTCAGCGCCGCGATCGATTCCTCGACCTGACGGATCCCGGCGTAGTCGGCTGTCGTCTCCTTGTTGATAATGACGACATCGGCCATCCGGAAATTCGTTTCACCCGGGTGGTACCGCTGCTCGTGGCCCGGCCGATGCGGGTCGGCGACCACCAGATGGAGGTCGGGCTTGTAGAATGGGAAGTCGTTGTTGCCGCCGTCCCAGAGGAGAACCTGGGCCTCTTTCTCGACCTCGGCCAGGATGGCGCCGTAGTCAACGCCGGCAAAGACGATGCTTCCCCGTTCCAGGTGAGGCTCGTACTCCTCCCTCTCCTCGATGGTGCAGTCGGCTTTGACCAGGTCGTCGAACGTGGCGAAGCGCTGCACACCCTGTCGCTCCAATTCGCCGTAGGGCATGGGGTGCCGCACCACCACGACCTTGAGGCCTCGCGCCGTCAGGAGTTCCACGACGCGCCGGCTGGTCTGACTCTTGCCGGCTCCAGTTCGGACCGCGCAAACCGCCACGACCGGGATCCGCGATGGAATGGCCGTTGCCGAGGGGCCGAGAAGCGTGAAATTGCAGCCGAGCGCCATGGCCCAGGATGCCCGGTGCATCACGTACTCGTGCGAGACGTCGCTGTAGGCAAATATCACGTTCAGCGGTCCGTTTTCGGCCACGATGGCCGGCAGGTCGGCTTCGGGGCGTATGGGAATCCCCTCGGGGTAGAGGGGGCCGGCCAGCGAGGCCGGATAGCGCCGGTTCTCGATGTTGGGGATTTGAGTGGCGGTGAAGGCCACAACCCGTACGGAGTTGTCCCCGCGATAAACGGTATTGAAGTTATGGAAATCGCGGCCACCCGCGCCCAGAATCACGATCTTTGATTGAGTCGCCATTTAGCTTCCTGGAAGTCGACGGGCCGGCCCATCGGGCCCTGGACTATTCGAAACAGCCCGGGCGGGCAAAAAAAAAGCGCCCGGCGCCGTGCGACGTAACCCCATTAAAAATCAAGCGGAAAGCCTAGTCCGTGACACCTGAAAAGTCAAGAGTCGGGGGGCAACGGTTCCGGGCGCAGCCCCCTGATGATACCAGTGCTCGAATATCCCCTAAGTGTTGGCGCTATATGAATATGACCGCCGTGCTTCACGACCCAGTCCCCGCCCACCACTTCGCTGGCCGCGTAGTCCCCGCCTTTGACCAGCACCGAGGGTGTCAGGGCCTCGATCAGTCGAAGCGGGGTGTCCTCGGCGAACGGCACGACGAAATCGACCGAGCGCAGGGCGACCAGAACTGCCGCCCGGTCCTCCAGCGTATTGACCGGCCGCCCGGGTCCCTTGAGACGGTGAACCGATTCGTCCGTATTGAGCCCGACGATCAGGAGATCCCCCAGGCGCCGTGCTTCCTCGAGGTAGGTGACATGCCCACGATGGAGAATGTCAAAGACTCCGTTCGTGAATACGATGGTCTGGCCGGCATGGCGGGCGTCCGAAATCCGGGGCAGCAGTTCTTCAAGAGTCGCGATGCCCACGATCAGGGCGCCTCGTGGAACGACTCGAGGATGGCCGCCGGGGAAGCTGTCCCGGTGCCGACCTCGCGAACGACGATCCCGGCGGCGTGATTCGAGATCTCGGCGGCCTCCGGGTGGGAGGCGCCGGCCGCCAGGAGCGCGGCGTAGACACTGACCACCGTATCACCGGCGCCCGTGACGTCATATACCTCGCGGGCCACGGTATTGAGGTCGAGTCGCGGACGATCGGTTTCAAAGAGCGACATCCCCCGGTCGCCCCGGGTGATCAGCACGGCGTGAGCCGCCAGGCGCTCGCGCAACTCGCTGCCGGCCTGGTCGAGCAATTCATCGGTGCGGAGTGGCCGACCCCAGGCCGCACCGGCCTCCAGCAGATTAGGCGTGATGACACTGACTCCCCGATAGCTGAAGAAGTGCGTTTCCTTTGGATCGACGCAGACCGGGACGCCGGCTTTGGTCAACTCGGGGAGCAGCGTCTCGAGGAGACTCCGGGTGATCACACCCTTGCCGTAGTCGGAGACGATGCAGGCGGCCAGATCCGGGAGCCGACAACGCACGAAGGCGATGATCTGTTCCTCGATGACGGCACGGACCTCCTCCCGGCTCTCCTGATCGGCGCGCACGACCTGCTGATGCCGGGCCACGATTCGTGTCTTGATCGAGGTCGGTCGCGTCGTGTCAACGATCAGATTGTCCGAGCCAAGGCCCCTCGCGGCGAGCTCGGCGGCCAGCAACCGGGCGGGATGATCGTCGCCGGTGACGCCGATCAGGATCGGCCGGGCGCCCAGGGCAGCCACGTTTTGCGCCACATTGGCCGCGCCCCCCAACCGGACGCTCTCGGATTCGACGTCGACCACCGGGACCGGGGCCTCGGGGGAGATGCGATGAACATTGCCCCAGAGGTAGCGATCGAGCATGACATCGCCGAGCACCAGGAGGACGCGCCCGCGGACTCGATCAAGGCGGTCCGCAACATCGGCTTTGGAAAGGGAACGGGATTGGTTCACCCGTGGAGAATACGTTTTGACCGGCACCTTTTGAAAGATGACGTATCGCGCCGTCTAAAATGTAACCCGTGGGTGCATCGTCGCGCCATCTGATAGGTAACCCTCCCATGAGGAGGGTCACGGGAGATGACAGGCATGGGACGACGTGAGTAT